>Ga0315312_1000062_pt1 | contig 199392 bp, 246 predicted proteins | sample TDP7_MG_FD_203629 | JGI IMG/M metagenome (GOLD analysis project Ga0315312, IMG submission 203629) | Freshwater sediment microbial communities from Lake Towuti, South Sulawesi, Indonesia - TDP7 | ecosystem: Environmental > Aquatic > Freshwater > Lake > Sediment | place: Indonesia: South...
TAACAGCCCACAAAATAGGCAGACCAGACCTAGCTAACAGCATAGCAACATTCACATATTAAAGCCAGAAAACAGCCCCAATCGCAAAAACAAGCCAAAAACGAATTAATGACCATACATGCGCGCGAAGAAGCAGGCACATCAGTTCCTCTGGCGAATTTTAAAGGATCTGACTCGCATACTTTCGAAGATGTCGAACTCTCTGTTGGGTCATATACCATTGAAGTAGAGTTGTTCCTTGAGAATGATGATGGCGATGATACTGCTACCGATTCAATCGACGTAACTGTCTCCAGTACCATCGACGAGATAGACTCGCTTAGCTTCTCCGTCACGGGATCTGGAACAGCGACGTATGTCGGCAAGCTGACATATCAAATAGTTGACCTCAGCACTGATGGCATTATTGCAGAGGGTAATTTGGGTGACTCCGCAGCAGTGTTTAGCGACTTAGCGCTTCCGACCTCAGTCTCCGACGGACAGAGTCTTCGCTTGCAGGAACCTATACAAATTAAAGTGAATAGCGCAGGAACTATTACCATAACGGTCTCTGTCACGGCAAACGGATATAACCATTCACCAACAGTACCGTTTACGGCATCGCTAAAGTAACACGTCGCAGAACACACAATCTCACTTTTTTGGTTTCTTACTTACGCAATCACCATTTTGACTATCTATTAAATATGAGAAAGCAAGGGACAACTAAATTCTTAGGTTTCTAGTGAACATAGTCCGCCTGCTGATAGAGACAGGAGAATCTCGCTTTATAACTGGCCAAGTGGCAACACTAGTTTTGCTATTTAGTTGCTTTGCCTATCTAACGCTTGATTCCTTTATCGTAAGCATATCGATCGGTCGAAGAGACAAAATCCCATCTCTTTTCCGAACTTTTCACTTCAACAATCCTTGATGATTGAGGTCACAGTGTACAGGCTAACAAATTTCGCTAGGAGTGTCCTGCGGTATATTAGCGTAAAGAAGGGCTAATAGCTGATTGATTGTTTTCCTCTTGTTCTAGGCCGGTCTTAAACACGCCATTTGCGCCTATTTTTCTACATATGAAGGTGAGTGATTCTTCTGTGAGATTAAGCAGGTTCTGTCCTTCGGTTGTCAGTTTATATACTTTCCTCGGTCTTTCGCTGTTCATGTTCCACTCACTTTTCACATAGCCCTTTTTCTCATGATGGCTAAGGAGTGGATAAATGGTGCTTGGTCCGAAATATACTCCGAAGCATTTCCGGATTCTGGTGATTATTTCGTAACCGTGCATGGGTTGTGAGCTCAATAACTGTAATACTATCAAGTCTAGGAGGCCCTTCGTTAGTTTGACCTGAACTTCTTTCTGAGCGCCAATCATCGTGCTTCCTTCTGTTTGGATTTTCGTTAAACTGCTATACGACGCTTTTTCTGCCACATATCGCAAGTCTTTATAAAGCATAAACTTACATATAAAGTCGCGTGCATACTGCAAACATATAAAGGCATACCAAAATATTCTGTTCCGTCACATCTTAAATGACCAAAAACGCGAATCGATTCAAAATAGAAAACAACCAGAGGAGAGGAAAAGATCCCAACAAGGAACTGTTCAGCACATAATCACATACTACTTGAAACACGGGCGCTGGCGCTCGCGCTAGGCTTGTTTTACGTACACACATTAGATAGTCAAGGTGAATCACGTTTCGGTTAAATTTCGACGCAAGGCTTCTATGTATTTAGTGAACTCTAAGGTCTGTTGTCTTGGAAAATATTTGAAGTGCCCAGCTTTTTGATAAAGGCATTCCATTATTTTGATTTCTAGGAATTTGGAACCAAAACCAAAGATTTCTTCAAGGGCACTGGCAAACTGTTCTATTTTGTACGGAATAAGACATTTTTTGATTTTGAAGGTCTTTTCTAGATGGAAATATATCGCCTGCTTACATGAATTTCCCAGCGAAGATAAAGCCTCATCTACTGCATCTGCAAAAAGCTCTTCGAAACTGCTGTTACGCAGTAGCAGTTCAATTAAGGCAGGCATCTTGCTGATTTCAGTCTGAGCTAAACACACGTTTAATTCCCTACGTCGACCTTGATCTCTCTCAGCCTCCTTATATGATGGTAAACACACTCTTGATATGTACCAGTTTGACGTGAATACTTTTTTCACAGTTTTCACCTCCCATTCGTGTAGATTTGTTTAACTGTTTTGATGTTGTGCCCATATACAGTTATCTATTATATCGTATGACTTAATTTATTCCTTCTTCCAGCTTCCGATACATATCGAAAACTGATATACTAACTGATATTTGACCTTCATTTTAAGAAATAATGCTTAAGGCATGTAACCCCGTTGCGGTATAAACGATTATGGTTAACCTCGAAAATCATGATTCGCTATTGGATAGAAAAAGCGCGCGTTATGTTCGCTTTTAAAATTTGACATGTTTCTTTCATCTTCTCAAAATGTTTTTTCCTTTTATCTTGTCCTTTTATCTCTTTTAGGCATTTTTCGTAAATTTTTGCTTCCTTTCTGTTTCCATTTCAGACCACTCATCTTATCGAGACAATAAATGAGGCTGGTAAGCCTCTAAGGATATCATTCTAACGATAATTTCAAGCTTGGGTTATCTAAAAACCTTGAAGGCAATATAGGCTAGGAAGAAGACTGTACTGGTTATTGGGAATACGTAGATGAACCCCATTGTGTGAGCGATAAACGGACCAATAAATGAACCGCACGCTCCGCCTATGCTCACCAAAACGTTGAACAAACCCGCTTTCCCTTCTGGTATGAGCTCCATAGAGATTGAAAGCGTGTAAACAAGAAACAACGCGTGAGTGAAACCCATTAAGGTTAGAATTAATGATGCCAGCGCTAGATTGTATAAAGGTATCAGCATTACTGCTATTAAGAGAAACACGAGGATGCTTCTAAATATCACAATTTTGCTTATATGGGCTTTTTCCGCTTGCCGACCTGGTTTGTTCAACGCCAATAGGTAACCTGCAACTCCCCCACCGGAGCTTACCACAAATATCGCGAAAACAAAGTTTACGGGAAGAGCTAGATCTTTTGAGAAGAATACCGGTAAAGGTGTGGCGAGTATGCTTGTGGCTAATGAGAAAAGAACTAGGCCGCTGCAAAAAGCGTATGGATTTTCTCTTTTCAGTCTTTCCTTTGTCCGTATCCCATTCAATAATTTAGACGCTAGAGCTATTCCTCGATAGGTGAAATCCACTGTTTTCTCTATTTTTGCCAAGGACCTTTCAAAGATTAGAGGCGGATCTGTTACAAGCACTAAGGATGAAGTAAAGGCTGCTAGATTTAATGCGCTACACAACAGTAACGTAAATTTCGCGTCATGCCCATATGTTGAAATTATAAATCCCAAAACCAACCCACTAAGCCATCCTGTTTTGGCAAAAAGCTCATAAGATGCGAACGCCTTTTCCCATTCTTCCCTGGGGTATAGTTCCGCTATTAGAACATTCTTTGGGGATTCATGTGCTACATGAAATATCCACATTACAGCGTAGAGCACTATTAGTAACTCTATACTTGTCGTGAAAGCGAAAAGGTAAAGGATGACAGTTAATGCTACAAACGAGAGAAGAATGTAGCGTTTATAGCGCCTCGTTTTGTCGCACACATACCCCCAAAAGAATGAAAACGGAATTGCCAAAAAAAGCGCGGATGCGGACATCATCCCTATGTCAACTAACGACCCGCCAATGGCTATTACATACAACGGGAGAAAAACCGATAATAAACCAAAAGCCATTTCATGAAAGAAGAATCCAAGCCGCCACATAAATGTAACGCACCTCAAAAGGTGAATTAAAACTTTTACTCTTAACTACAGTTTCAATGCGTCTAAGCACACTGGCTTGTGCCCAAAAATGGTTGAAAATGGTCTAAAGTCTGCTTTTTAAAGGATAATTAGTGATGTGGTGTGTTGTGGACGGATTATGGCTGTGCTGCAGTGTAATCAACGTTGTCTTTCGTTCAGTTCTTGTTGTTTCGGTCTGCTGCTTCCTGCAGATTTGAGAACGGATGCTAATCTAAGCGAGCAGAGAAAGGTTGAAAAGCCCAAAACTACCTCCAAATCAGAAAATAAGGGTTATTACCATTTTAAACCAATTTCGGGACAAGCCAGCGCGTCAAACCGCAACTTGCAGCTTCCTAGCCGTAAAAGACATAGATGAAAGCATAAACAAAAGATAGACATAATCTGAGAACCATAAATCCACCCCTAATCCTTCAACCCCCTTTCCTCCTATTTCTTTTAATCCACCAAGAAAGCTTAATTAATGAAAGGTTTTTCTATTTATTTCGGCGCCTAGGCCTTGACAGCCCTGGTAGTATAGTCCGGTCACATAATGCGGTCTTCGCTAGTGCCGGAGTAGTATTAGCGGCTGTCGCCCGCTGGACCCGGGTTCAAATCCCGGCCAGGGCGCCAACACAATCCTCAAATGCTACTCTTTCTTGTGATTATTATTTGCCTTCCACAGGCCAAAGTAGGAGTAAACAAAAAAATGAGCGTTACTAGAAGCTTGCTAAAATTTGGAGAAATTAAAGAAGGCATTCAAGAGGTCAATTTAAACATAGAACAGTTGTATTCAAATTCAGAAGAGCAGAGGAACTTCAAGCAGAGACTAGAAGAGTTCTTGAAGTCGGACTGTTTTAATAGAAAAGTCATTGATGAAACGTTTCTCGATTATGGATTGCTTAAATACCAAACTGAGTGCATTATTCCAAGAGAAAAGAACCTACTGAGATTTCCTCTTCTACTTCTTTTAGGAAACCCAGCCTCACATTCTGTCCATTCCAAAATGTTCTTCTCTTATGAAAAAGACAAAAAGGAGCACCGTTTCTGGAGAGCCCTCAAAAAGGCAGGTATCCTCTCATTTAGAACATCATCGAACAGAGAGAGAAAAGAAGAGCTGTGTAATGTGCGTTATGACTCACCGTTTCGAATTGGATTGGCCACTTTCTATTCGATGCCAAGCGGAGCTAGCGATAAATGGGGAGGAGTTAAGGGACTTTACAGACTTTTTGGGAAAAACGCTCTTGATCTAATAGGAAAACTTGAAAAACATCGTGTTGAGAACTTGATTCGAATTTTTTTGTCACACAAAGGGTCCGTCTTTGCCTTCCAAAAAGATGCCTATTTAGGAGTCAAAGACCAAACGAGTCCAGATTATTGTAGAGAAAGTGCTATGAAAGGAGAACTTTTTGGCTTTTGCGAATGTAATCCCGAAGTTAAGCTCTTTTGCCTTCCCCCTACTCGAAATATTCTGGCTGAGAAGACACTCCAAGCACTGCACAACTTTAAAGACCGAATTCTAAAAGCACCTTGAAAGATTCTGAGCCGAGTTCAAATCTCGGCCAGGGGCGCCATAACTTTAGTTGCTCGTGAATCGGCTTCGTAAGAAGCTTTATATATCGATGAGGAAACTGTTAAACAGTGAAGGTGTCGTTTATGGGTGTGGTGACGGTCTCCTCGAAGTATCAGATTGTGATACCGCAGGATGTTAGGGAAAAGATGGATTTGAAACCCGGGCAGAAAATTATTGTCATAGAAAAAGACGGCGTGGTTCATCTAATACCTCAGAAACCAATTAAGGAAATGAGAGGATTCGTAAAAGGAATAGATACGCGTAAGCTTAGGGGCGAAGAGGATCGTTTTTGATTCTCATCGATTCTTACGGCTGGATAGAATATTTTTCTGACGGTCCATTAGCGGATAGCTATGCGCCCTTCATTGAAAAGGCAGATGCTGAAAAAACTCTGACTCCCACCATTGTCGTGTATGAGGTTTATAGAAGAATCAAAAGCGTGATGGGCGAACAAAAAGCGTTAGAGGCTTATGCGCAGATGTCTCGCACAAGAATCGTTGAATTAACAAGTGATATATCCCTGAAGGCAGCTGACATTAGCATTGCCTTGAGCTTGGGAATGGCAGACTCCATTATTGTAGCCACTGCGAAGGAACACGATGCTGAAATAGTAACCAGTGATGAGCATTTGAAAAACGTAGAGCGGGTCAAATTCGTAACAAGTAGCAGGAATTGAAATCACAAGCAAGGCCCCAACAATCAAACTAGTTATAGGATTGTAGTCGGTCTTTGACAGGAGCCGGGTTCAAATCCCGGCCAGGGCGATATTTTTAAGTCAAGCGTTCTTTCTAGAAAGAATGTGAATGAGGTTTCAAATCAGAGTTGTGATGATAAGGATTGAGCTCCTCTTATAGGCGAGCGGATAGGCGTTCACCAAACGTATGGTTACTCGACATCTTAAAGGACTCAAACTTTGGTTCCGACATAAAATACGATGAAAACCTCATAGTCGCAGAGGCTTCAAGAGGCGGTTTATGCGTGGCGTGTAAAGGCTCAAGGTTCCTCTGCGGCAAAACCCGCTGCCCAATAATCGTTAAAGCCAACTATTTCTTGAAGAGCATCCCGTTAATGCAGAGCGAAGACATCGCTGGAGCCTCGCCTCCAAGCGTCTTTGTCGGGAGGATTGGCTACCCATACGTTTACGCCGGACCCCTTGTTCCGCCCGTCAGAGAGGACACAAGCCTCTATGATTTACCGGAATTCTGGTTTGGAAAAACAATAGACGACATCGTGGGCTTTCGTTCTATGCTTGTTCGTGGGAAACACCGCGTTCATGTGCGCAAGTTTGAGGAAGCCGGAAAAATAATCGAGAAAACCCGTGAGCTGGCCCTCGCGGTCACTCCGGTGGACGTTGAGCTGATGCTGAAGAAAAAACCTAGAGGCTTCATACTCTTGGACGACGAGGTTCAACCCTTCGGTCCTTCCGCGCCCATCCGAGACCTGCTTGTCGGCAACGCCCGCTGGGACCACCAAATAGAAAAGGCCTACGGCGACACAGACTTAAAGGCGGCTAACGCGGTTCTAGAGCTTTACGGCAAAGGTGTACTGGTTACAAAAATTCAGAGGGCTTTCAGCGTCGGGGCCTTCGGCTTAAAGAAGAACAGGCGGCTGGTGCCGACCCGCTGGAGCATAACAGCGGTAGACAGCATAGTCTCGAAAGAGCTGATGGAAAAGGTCAAGACTTTTCCTGAAATGAACGAGTACAAAGTTTACGAATCCCGCTATCTGGACAACATTTTCGAGGTTTTGATGCTTCCTGGCGCTTGGAGCTACGAAATCATAGAAGCCTGGTATCCAGGCACCGTTTGGAATCCCCATGGCAGAAACGTCTTTGTGTATTCGGCTTGGGAAGGCTACGATGGAAGAACAACATACGCGGAGATAGGCGGGTGCTACTATGCTGCGCGGTTAGCTGTTTGCGAACAACTAGTAAGGGAAAGAAGACAAGCCACAGTGCTAGTCCTACGTGAAGCCCATCCCGGCTACATAATGCCCGTTGGTGTGTGGCAGGTGAGAGAAAACGTGAGAAACGCCATGAGACAAAAGCCTTTCGCCTTCAAAAATTTAGAGGAAGCCTTAAAATGGGTGGCAAACAGATTCCAGATTCCACTGCAACAATGGATTATGAGAAGCGAACTCTTGAAGAATGCCCTCTTCCAAAAGAAAATAACAGACTTCTTAGCAAAGCGGTGAAAATGCTTACTCTTCTCCTAAGAGGAGCAGTAAACCGCACAAAATGTTTAAGCCACCGATGAAGCCTAACGCGCCAGTGAATATTATGTGAAGTCTGGCTGAAAGAAGAGGTTCTGGGGGTACAGACAAAAGATAGATGCCGAAGACAAAAACCAAGAAGCCACAGGTAATCATCAACCCACTTAATTTTGAACCGAGTCTGCGAACCATGTTGCAAACTTGGAGTCGTTCTTTCTCAATTGTATTCTTCAAAAGCCCTTCCTCTTCTTCCGACATATTTTTCACCCATATTTTCTTGTGATGTTGAGTAACCCTGCGACCAGGTAAGTTATGCTGACGAAGACAGCGACGCCAAAAAACAGCAGTGCGCTATCTTGAGACGATGATATTGGCAGAGAATTTGACATTAGCAGATATGCAAGCAGCGCCGAAAAGGCGCCTATGCCAAGGTTCATTCCGCCTACCGCGAGGCAAATTCGGTAGTATCCCACAATCCTTATGTAGTAGGCTATAAGACCGAAGATGAAAAGCTCTACACCTATGAGCAATGTGCTTGGCTCTAAAAAGAAGAGAAGCAACAATGAGGTAACTATACCTAAAATTGGTGTCAGAGGATAAAGTGGAACCTTGAAGGGTCTATACAGATTTGGTTTGTCTCTCCGCAGCTTAATCAACGAAAGATTAACAAAAACAAAACCGATTATGAAGCCAAAATCGGTCGCATAAGTAACAAAGTTCACGATTCCGGTTGCGGCAAAGGACGCTGTAAATACCGACCCTATTAAAATCGCTATAAAAGGAGTACGGAAACGTCCATGAAGATCGAAGAAGCTTTTTGGAAAATATCCATCTCTAGCCAAGGCATAAGCAACTCTCGAGTGAGCCATGGTAGAGGTGTTAACTGAAGACAAGGCGGCAATAATTCCGGCAACGGTAATTATGCCGACGCCGAGGGGTCCCATAAATTGCCCTGCCGCATAAGCGAGAGGCGATGCTTGACCAGTCAAGCTTTCTGGAGGAACGATCTTGAATAAGACGTAAGCGATTGTGGTGTAGATGAAAATTAGGGCTAAGCACGTCAGCAGTATGGCTCGTGGAATAGTTTTGCCAGGATCCTTGATTTCTGCTTGTGCTACCGCTATGGCTTCTCCTCCCAAATACACTACAAATATAAAAGCCGATGCTCTAAGCACGCCTAAGAAACCCTCTGGTGCCTTAAGCTCTATAGGGACGGCACTTTGGGTGGTAAGAAAACCCCAAAAAATAAATATGCCTAAAAGAGCCAGCAAAATTAAAACCAACACTGTTTGAGTTAGCCCTGTTTCTTTTACACCTTTGATGTTTATTAGAGTGAATATTGCAACCGTTATTACGGCAATCAATGGTATATTAATTGTTGGGATGACATAGGATATCAAATACGCAAAACCAACAGCGGAAAATGCTGCGTAGAACATGTTGCTTATCCACTCAAACCAGCCTGTTGTGAAGGATAAAAAGCCGCCGATTGATGCCTTGGCGAAAGTGTATTCGCCGCCAGCGCTTGGGATAGACGCACCGAGTTCAGCGTAGCTGAGCATTGTGAACAAGTTTATAATTCCACATAGAACCATGGCGATTATGAGGGCTGTTCCTGCAAGAGTTGCGGCGTAGCCTATGGTTACGAAAACGCCTGCACATATAGCGCCGCCTATCCCCATCATGGTTGCTTGAAGTAGCCCGAGCTCTCTTTTGAAACGCTTTTCTTGCATCTTCAACCTCAGCTCTTTTCTTCACGAACGAGAAGTAACCCGCTTAATATTGAGAACACGCCGAAGACTAAAAAGAGAAACATGTACAGGTAGACTTCTTCAGAAGTTATGGCTAACACGTCTCGTATTAATGGACTGGCATAAACTAGATACGCGAAAACTGATGCTAGTCCACCCAAACCGCATTGAATTCCTCCAACAAGCTGCGAAGCCACCCTTCTAGCTTTTATCATTTGATCTCACCAGCGGGCGATAATAATCGCTAAAAAAGTATCGAGTAAACCAACAGCGACCATTGCAATGGAAAATGGTAATAGATATTTTCTTTCAAGCAGCATGCCGACGTTTAAATATCCAAAAAAGGCTAAAAAGGCTATGCCCAAAAGAATCATTCCCATCAATATCAAGAAGCCACCTAACATAGCCACCAGCTTTGGTAAATTCCTCCATTTACGTCGCAAGCTTTCTTCACTCTAAAGCGTTTTGATGTAAAAGTAGGCTATATAAGAGTTTAGACTTTGACAAATGGTAACAACACAGTTAAAAGCTATGCAAATTCCAAATTCCGTTACAACGGTGGATAATGAGGAGTGAACTCTTGAAGAATGCACTTTTCCAAAAGAAAATATCAGACTTCTTAGCAAAAAAGACTACTGCCTAATCTTCTTCCAAAAGGAGCGGCGAGCCGCATAAAATGTTTAAGCCACCGATGAACCCAACGTGTCAATAATATCATGTTAAATCTGGCTTAAAGAACAGAGTCTATAGGCACCTATAGATGAGTGCCGAAACAAAAAATAAATCGAATGGTAAAACAATCAGGTGTGTGGCGATAGGTCACGAAAGAATCAAAAGTTAAAAGGTTTCGTAAGACAATTCACGACATGCTAACCGGCTTATACGATGCTCTTTATGGCTTTGTGCTGCACTCCTTCAAAAGTATAAACCGAAAGGTTAGATCGAAACTCCCGGCTTGGCGTATGGAAGAGGAAACCTTAGAACACGTTCACTCTTCGATCAAAGTCTTCAAATGGATGGTTTTGCCAGCAAGCCTCCTTTACGTGTTGGCAGATTTCTATTTCTTTGGAGAAAATGCTTTGGACTCTATGTTATGGGGTATGCTACTTTTCTTCTATAGCAATTTCCTTCCAGACCTGCCTTCGATCTACCGAAAGAAGGAAAACATTGAAGGAGCTGAAGACTTGCCATGGTATAAGAAGTATATTCTCTTGTTGTTTGCTCCACTGTTAGTCTGGATTTTGTTTTCAGAGATGCGGTTGAGATGGAAAACAAGGGAAACGTTTCATGATTTCAAATCGTTAACAGTTTATGGAGCATTTCTTCTCATATTAGGCTTTTTTGCGTTTGTAAAATTTCCAATATCAATTGGGAACGTAACCGAGATTCTTTCCCTACCATTCTACGGTGTGATAGGATATTTAACCCATCTTAAAGTTGACAAAATCTGGTAAATCTAATTCTAACCATCAGACCTATGCCTTGGAATTTTAGCTTATAATTTTATTTATAAGACAAAAATTCTTTAAGTCAACCCGTAAAATTATACGGAGAAAAAGGTTCAAGATTGATGGATCCGGTCACGCTTGCACTTATACTAGGCGGCTCAATAATTGTAATAGGTTTTCTAGCCAATTATATATTTGAACGCACTGGTTTTCCAGACATGCTTTTACTCATAGTTTTGGGAATGCTGTTTGGACCGGTGACAAGTTTGGTGGATGCTGCTTCAATAATGAGATTGGCTCCGTATTTAGCTGCTTTAGCCTTAGTTTTCATTTTGTTTGATGGGGGAATGGCAATGAATATCTATCGTGTTTTCTCTGAAAGTCCGAGAGCCGCCATTCTTGCTGTGGCTGGTTTTGCAATGAGTGTTATTGCAACAACTCTTTTTCTGATGTTTATTATCATTCCGGATGTTCCACCGTTATACTCTGTGCTTTTCGGAACAATTTTCGGAGGAAGCAGTAGCATAGCGATAATTTCATTGGCTTCTCGAATTAAAGTAAGTGAAAAGTGTTCAACGGTACTAAGCCTAGAATCTGCACTCACCGACATTTTATGCATAGTTTTTTCGTTGGTAGTAATAGAAATAATATTGAAAGGAGTCGCTGTGGACTTAACAAAAATTGTCCAATCTATAGCTAGTAGATTCTCAATAGGTATAGTGCTTGGAGTAATTTTTGGCCTCGTCTGGTTAAGCGCATTAAAAAGAATTGCCAAGGCATCTTACGCCTACATGCTTACTTTGGCTGTTGTGCTTTTGGCTTATGCCTTTTCAGAATTATTAGGTGGAAGCGGTTCGCTTTGTTCTCTTCTCTTCGGCATAATGTTAGGTAACGAAAGAGAAATTTACCGAATACTTAGAATAGAAAGGCCTTCAAGCTTGGTTGTGGACGTAGGATTAAAAAGGTTTGAATCTGAAGTTGCATTCTTGTTAAGAACGTTCTTCTTCGTCTTCATAGGCCTGATAGTTACGATCAGCAATATCACAACCGTGATAACCGGAATAGTTCTTTCCCTGATGCTGCTGCTAATCCGGTTTGGTGCTGTAACATTAGCAACTATCCGCAGCGAATTGGAAAAAGAGCGGCCGATCATGAGTGTTATGCTGACAAGAGGGCTAGCAGCTGCGGTCTTGGCGACATTACCTCTGCAATACGCTGATCCGGCGAAATATCCGGAAGCAGGTCCTGTTTTTCAGGTTCTATCACCCCTTTACATCAATCTTGCAGTCATAATAATCTTGATTACGGCGATAATAGCTACTGTTGGCATTCCACTGCTTAAACAAAGAGTAAAACAATAGCCAAATGTCATGTTGATGCCCATAGTTTTCTCTTTTTCTGGCATCATTTTTCGTCATGCTTTTAAATGGTCTTCAGAGTCTCCTTTTTGTTCAAAAAACTGCTAGCAGCTGATTATTGACCATGTTTAGACAGATTTTTGAAAAATACGTCAAAGCGATAGGCGAATAGAAAATTTTTTATAGAAATTGCTCGTAATTGTAGATTCGAGGTCACAATCGTGGCTGGACGTGCAAAAAAGAAGAAAAAGGGAAAGGCAAAGAAAACGAAGTGAATTGACAACCGCGTTAGACCAAATATCCCTATTTTTCTAATTTCCTTTTCGTTAAACGATACAGCGTCGTTATTTTGGCATTTTCTGGCGGCTGAGAGCTCAGGTTGTTATTGTTGCTTGAAACACGATATATGTTAGGATTAAGGCGACACCGCCAAGCTGAGAAACTCCGCCTTTTGTGAGGTAACGCCAAAGGATAAGCGTTGTTATCAGCACGAACGGAAGGATTTGTGCGAAAATCGAAAGGTCGACTGTTCCGAATGGAGAGCCTAAAAGAATTATTCCAAGAACAAGGGTAATGTTTGTTAGGTTAGAGCCGATTGCATCCCCAACAGCCAAATGTACACGTCCACGGCGAACAGCCGTCAAGTCAAGGGCAAGTTCTGGCATAGATGTTCCTATCGCAATAATTTTTGCGCCTATAAGAATCGGAGCAGTTCCAAGCACTCTTCTTTGCGTCCTGGGTTTTCTTAAAGTGGGAATGGCTTAAGATGTTGGCGTTCGCAGTTGAATGGCGCCCAATGTGCTTGCTAAAAACAGCAAGTATATAAACAGAAATATGGCGCCTTCTTTCCAGCTCAGCCTTCCCATGGACAAAAAATACCAGAAAAACAGATTTGTGATTAGAGAAAAGATGACGAGGTCTAGAAAAACAAGCATGTTCATGGTTAAAGGTGATCCTATTAGGAAGGGGACAAACAACGTGATTCCAAGAATCAGAGTTATGTTTACGAAACTGCTTCCGATTATATCACCCAAGGCCAAAGCCGCATGGCCTTTGAGGAAAGCTTTCAAGTCCAGAGTGATTTCTGGTAGGCTTGTGCCGAACGCAATTATTGTGGCGCCTATTAGCGTTCTGGGTATCCGTGCAAATTCTGCAACGACAACGGCTGACTCTACGAGGAAATAGGCACTTAGAATAACGCCAGCAACTCCTAACAGGGTGAACAGGATGTATTGTTTCAACTTCTTTTTCTCATTCTCAGAAACGCTTTCGCCTTCTTCTGGCGGGATTCTTATCTTCAACATTTGATATGTATAGAAGACAAAAATCAGTATAAGAATTAAGCCTACCAACCAGCCAGCTTCTACGACATATACCAGCGACAGAGGTATTATAGAACACACGAGTAAACCGAAATGGAGGCTACCAAGCTCTTCTTTGGCAAATGAAGGAATTATTTTGACCACGCGTGGGCGGTTCAAAGAAATGAGTAAAGCAGCCAAACCAAGTATTAGGGAAATATTCACTATGTTTGAGCCTAAAACGTTCCCAACAGAAACTGCGGACTCCCCAGTAAAAGCGGCGATGAAAGCCACACTTAACTCAGGCAAGGATGTGGAAAAAGCGAGCAAGCTGAAGCCGATAGCGGTCTTTCCAAGCTGGGCTACATCAGAAACTTTTATCGCGTTTGTTATTGTCAAGTGGCTGGCCTGATCCAAGATTATTAACGAGATTAGAATAATCAGTATATGCACTATTACCTCCATGCGTGCTCACCGCAAAATCACATTAAGGATTGCAGCAAACAAAATAAACTTACCGCCAACTCCAATAGAAATTTCATATATGTCTGTCATAACCGATATTATCGCAAACCCGACTGAAGCTTCGCTGAGATGGGTGAACTCAATCAACTCTTCTATATATCGAATGGTGAGACCTGCATAATATTCGCCAATCTGTTGACGAACCACATCTCCTCTATATCCGACGACTATCCATACATTTTGACCCCCCGCCTCCTTAAGGCCACGAAGAACCCTCCCTATCGGAGGCATCCCTGCAACTTGAAGGAGAGGTTTTGGGCTAGCATATTTTCTCAGCCTACTTCCTTCGCCAGCAGCCAAAACCAAGGCGTGCACTTGGCTGCCATTCGTGTCATTCATCGATCACACCCTCCAATCAAAAACTCGTTCATGGTTTAATCACGATTATGACTTTTTCAACGGCGAGCTCACAGATTTTTCTGATACCTCTCTTTCCAGGCGCATAGGTGACTTTGATAAGTCTCAAGTCTTCCAACAGACTTACCTCCTCACTTATGTGTGCCTCGCTTAGTTTGAGTCGTCTAGCAATAGTTGAAACGTCCAGCTTCTCTTTCGAGAGTAATCTTAATATTTGGAAACAGGTTTCTGAGGAGAGCGCCTCAGCTACCTTCAGAGCTTCTTCGCCTGTGAGCTTCAACTCTTTTAGTGCCAAACATGTTCCTCTGGGTTAAAATCTGTAGGTTGCTACTTATAAATATAACCTATTAACGTATAGTATAATAAAATAGCAATATTTATAAGTGATTGGCGATATTTATTGTTTTGTGACGAATTTATGGCTAAGAGAGAAGAACCCAAAGTTGAAGAAACTAAAGGAGAGGAAAAGAAAATAGAGGCTTTCGGTTCAGAAGCGTACGTTGAATCAGCAAAAGCGCTACGTGAGGTGGGCGCAAGAGTTGTCCTTTCCATAGCTGCAGCGATACTCATTTATGTCGTTGGACGGTTGATTTTCATACCCATCGCAGAGGGGTTGGGATACGTATTTCTTGGTTATCCAGTCCATTCGATTATCGGCGCCATTCTTGTGGTAGCTATGGCCATAATTATTTTCACAGTTTTCATTGACATTCGAAAATTGACTGGCGGAATAGCTGGCGTGTTAGCATACGAGTTTGGAAAGGCAAGCGGTGAAGTCAGCGTCGAATCCTTTAGGCATTACAGAACAGCCTTAGACGGCATATTGTACGTTGTCATTGTGTCTTTGACCTATCTGCTGTTTGCGGAATACTTAGGAAAAATTCATGCAGCCATACCAGCAATCATCTTAATCCTCATTGTAATCTGGGCTGTCTTTGCATTATGGAGAAGTTGCAGGGCAATAGCTGCAGAGATAGGCAGATACACCGCAAAATGGGCCGAAGAACTGGAAAAACGCGTTAAAAAAGCATAGCCCTCAACTACCCCCATTTTTTACAAAGTGTAATCTTTAGTAAAGGAGCGCGAAAAAGTGAAGAACTCAGTTAAGACAGAAATAGAAAACTTTAAAGAATGTCTAAAAACTTATGGCGCAAAGGCTCTTCATAACCTCTTATCAGCTTTCCTAATATGGCTTTTCAGCAATTTAGTTTTCATTCCCTTGGCTAGCACACTAAACTGGCAAACGAGGGCCTTTTGTTCTCTAATACTCTTTGTAGCGTTCACGGTCCTCGTTCTAAGAGCTTTTCCCGGTCTTAAGAAACTGATTGACGCATTTTCTGTTTTTCCTGCTAGGAAGTTCGGCTTAAAAAAAGGATTAAACTATGAAAATTCTTTAATCTTATTTAGATACGTCATGTACATAATTTCAGCCGTAGTTCTCTACTTGTTATATTTTCCGTTTTTGACAAACTTTCATCCTTCTATCAGCGGAATTGTCTTAATATTAATGCTGTTTTGGATTTTTTTCCTTGCATTAAGAATACTACTCATTTTGTTCCCGAGAATACTTGAATGGTTCTACGACTAAAAGGACCATGATATTATGTTAAGTCAAGTTCTCTGAATTTTTTAATGGCGTAATTCACGATTTTCATGGTCTTCTTCAACGTTCTTCATTCTTTAAGTCTCCCCCTCTTATGCGCTTCCAACCGCCAAGCATTTTTATGAGAAGAATTGGCTATCTGTAATGTTGCGCAAATTAAAAAATCAAATTTGCTGTTAACTAGGATGCGCTTCGTTTTGTGTTTTGGTTTTGCCTATTTCTAGCAGTTCTACTACTTCATCTACAAATCTAAAATATATTGGTTCTCTTAAGTACTCGGCGCGGGGTCTTGGAATGTCGATTGTCACCTCCCCAATAACTTTTCCTGGTCGAGGCGACATCACTATTACTCTGTCTGCCATAAACACTGCCTCTTCGACGTTGTGGCTCACCATTATGAAGGTGTTTGTCGGCAACCCGGGATTTCGCCAAATGTCAAGCACTAACTCACGAAGGGTTTTGGCTGTAAGTTCATCGAGCGAAGAGAAAGGCTCATCCATCAGCAAGACTTCTGGCTTCAAGGCTAATGCCCTTGCGATTCCTACACGTTGCTTCATTCCACCCGAAAGGTCATGGGGATAAGTGTTTTCAAAGTCTTCAAGCCCAACCATTTTCAAATATTCTTCAGCAATGTGAATTCTCTTTTCCTTTGAAATACCAAGCACTTCCAACGGTACTTCAACATTTTCTAATGCAGTTTTCCATGGCAGGAGACCGAAAAGCTGAAAGATCATGGTAATCTTTGGGTTGGGTTGGGTAGTAAGCTGTCCGTGAAACAGTATTTTGCCCGAATCAGCTTTTTCTAGACCTGCGATTATTCTGAGCATTGTGGATTTTCCACAGCCGGAAGGCCCAACTAAACAGACAAACTCGTCGTTTCCTGCCGAAAAATTCACATTTTCCAAAACGAGAATTTTGGATTTCTCCATCACGAATGTTTTCGTCACGTTTTCTACTTCAAGCACCGACAAGGTTTACACCTCTACATGATATTTTTCAAATTTTCTGAGCAGACGCCGCCAGACAAGTCCTTCCATTGAAAGCACGATTATAGCGACTATGCCGAGGAGAAAAATCAGTACTACAGTGTTTCCATATTCATATCCTGCTTTATCCAGCAGCGAGCCTATACCCGGAACTGAAAGTGGTGGAATCGTGGGCTCAGTTGACGGCATGTACTCAGCAAATATTATGGTGTTCCATCCAGTCCCCCACGAAAGTATGCTTCCAGTCACGATTGAGGGCAATATGGATGGAATAACTATGTGCGTTATTCTCTTCAAGCCTTTAAATCCGAAAAGCTGACCGACTTCGTTTATTTCTGTAGGAATGTTTTTCACCGCACTTACAATGTTGAGGAACATGTACCATATCATGTCGAGAACCAGCATTATGATGCACGTAAGTTCAAGAGCGATTCCCGGCATTCCAAGGAGCTCGTTTAGCCCAAGAAAAATAACTGGAAATAAGGCGAGAATTGGCACTCCTTGTCCAATATCGTAAAGTGGATAGAATACGGCTGAGAATTTCTTGTGCTCTGCAGCCAGAACCCCCATGCTGATCGCGACTACAAGAGAAATTCCATATGCTATTGTAAGCCGTCCCATAGTTAAGGCGATCAACACTGGCAGATGGCTGAGTTCTCCTGCAGGTTTTTGGTTGAATCCTTCACGGATTATCGCCAATGTTGGGAATTGGCCAAACACCATATACAAAACAAAGAAAACGGCTGAAAAAGCTAAAGCCGCAGCAATAATCTTTTCGATGTGAGTGTATTTTCGCAAGCGTTGAGAAACTATGGAAAAAGATTTTGGCCAGTGAGGTCTTCCAAAATGATGTAGCCAACTAGTTACTTTTGTGACTCCAAGCTTTCCAACTCCTGAAAGATCCATTCTAAAGACCGGTTTGAAGGTGCCTGTGCTTGCTCGTTCCATGAGTCTATGCCAAGTTAGAGTGTTGATGTATACAACGATGAAGGTTATGAATACCAGAAGGATTACAGCGAGATTCATGTCTTTATATTCGTAGGCAGCCCTTGCAAGGAGGTAGCCCAATCCGCCGGAAGGCGGTTTCATAACGTTCCCTTGATATTGAATGTATTCTGCGGCAATCATGAAAAACCAGCCATCGCACCATGCAAGGTTGGCTCCCGAAACCACTGCGGGGGTAATTGCAGGCAACACTACGTGCCTAATGTATCGCCATCCGGTTAAGCCAAAGCTTCGCGCCGATTCGACTACGTTTGTTGGGATACCTCGAACTGCTCCTAATACTCCAAAGAAGATAGCCCACGCCATAGACGTGAAGAGCAAAACAATTACAGAAACCTCAACGCCTAATGGACCTAATGCGAATAAAAAACCAATGACCATCGGGAAATATCCAAGTATCGGAATCGACTGTAAAAGGTCAATGAAAGGTATGAGAATAAGCGATGCCGCTTTGCTTGTGGCAGCTAATATGCCGAAGGAGACTCCCCAGGCAATCGAAATCAAAAGTGTAATTACGATTCTGAAAACCGTGCTGAACATGTACAAGGGAAGATTCTTAATCTCTGGATATCCCACGAAGGTTACTATTAACCAAGCCATTAGGCAGAGCATGACAAGTCCGCTGATGAAACTGATTGTGTACTTTCGCAAGTTTCATTCGCCAGCTTAACCTCAACTGTAATAACGAGAGCAGTCTGAAGGGCGATTTAAGAATATCGCATGCTGATAATGGTCTGCAGCTCATGTTTAAGCAGTATTTTAAGCATTATGAAGAAACAAGTTATGTTAAGTTAAGCTCCTTAAACCTTTTAATGGAGTAATCAATGATTTTCATTGCTTCTTTGGCGTTTTTCCATTCTTTAAATCTGACCCATTTATGAGGTTCTAACCGCTTATAGGTCTCAAAGAATTCTTGAATCTCCCTGAGTTTATGCGGGTGGACATCGGTAATGTCTCTATACCCTTCAAATCTGGCGTCGTTCACAAGAACAGACAGTATTTTAGGGTCCTCACCCTTCTCATCCTCGATTATCAACGCTCCTATGACTCTAACCTTAACTGTGCATCCAACCTCAAGGGGTTCGTAACTCAACACCATTATGTCAAGCGGATCGTCGTCATCAAACCATGTTTGCGGGACAAACCCATATTCTACCGGAAAAACCACGGATGAAGGTATAATGCGGTCTAAAACGAATGTCTCCCATTGAAGATTGTATTCATATTTATCCCTCGAACCACTGACAACTTCAACAACCATGTTAAGCAGCTCCGGCGGTTTATCGCCTACTGGAATGTCTTTCCAAACATTCATGCTCACAGCCTCAAGCCAAATCACGAAACTTACTAATTTATGTTTTCCTTGAAAACACCTGCTCACTCTCTTAGTATTCGCTTTTTGCCTTTAACCTCTTCTTCACCATATTTTGCGTATAGCTCCTTCCTCAAAGCTTCAAGCATCTCGATTTTCCTACCACAAAACTCAGCAGCAGTTACAACATTTACTCCTCGCTTTTCTGCATTTTCATACACTGGTTTTATCCTTAACCTGTAATTCAAGTCTCGTAGGAAATGGTGGTCCAAAACAAGCGTGTTAAGATTTGTTTCTCTTATGGCTCTGACGAGATTGTTGTTGGAGATTTCTAGGCTTCTATACGAATAGCGGTAGCCAAGCATATAAGTCATTGGACCATCCACAAACAGAACGTCAGGCTTCTCATCAAGAATAAAACTTATCTGCTCTTCAAGGGATGGTCCTTCAACATCTGATGTGTAGAGAAATTTTTCGTTGTCGCTCTTTATGCTGACTTCTGTTACGTATCCGAGGCGAGGGTTTGTTCCGTGGCAGACAGCCTTTGAGAAGTTTATGAGCGTTTTGCCCAGCTGGAAGTTTTCCCCATCTGCAACCTCAAGCTTTTTAGGCATATTCTTTATCGCTTCAAGAAATAGGGCTGCTCTCTCCTTTTGGCTTCGGTTTATGTTCTGCGTTGGATGCTTAATTAAAACCGTCTTGTTCTTGTACAGTTCTGGATAGTCTGGGTCGTGATGGTCGTAATGGTAATGCGTCACAATCAGCACGTCAGCGTTTTCCGCGTACTGCTTTACAATCTCCCAAGTTTCATCAAGCCTCTGCCACTCCAATGGGTGAGGCTCCAAGCCATAGCGGATAGGTGCCAGAGAAACACCGGGGTCTATTAGAGTTTTCAAGTCGTCTGTCTCTACGAAGGTTGCCATAGAACGGACGCCAAAACTGTCAAACGCTAAAGGAACAATTTTGCGAATCATTGTGAAGTTTCCTCCTTGAAAAATGCTTCTAGCTTTCTTGCCTCGGTCCTTTTTAAGATTTCAGCACACTTTCTCGGGTCTAAAGCCTTAAACTCTAATCCAAGAGTTGCTAGTAACCGTTGAACATCCTTCGCAATGTTTGGTGCTACCAGGATTCCTCTCACTTCACGGTTAGCCCTGCCTTTAACTGCGTCAATGTATTTGGCGAGTTGAAGGGCTGCTCCCTTACCGGCTGTTTTACGCTTAATTTCCGCAACCACAAGTTTTCCACTCTTGTCTACGCCGTAGACATCCACAAAACCTGGTTCAACCTTCTTCTCGTAACTTATGGGCTTGAACCCCTCTTCCAAGAGCGAAGGCTCTAACAGAATTGCTTTTTGCATGTCCCCCTCACTCGCATAAAGAGAAAACCTTCCAGAATCCACAAGGCTTAGGGCGGAGACCATATAAATTTTGTCAAAATACACCTTAACGGACTCGGCTGGCTTCCGCCTTACAGCACGAATCTCTAACACGTCATTTTTGGCTAGAACGTGAAAGATGCATCCTGGAGGCTGCCAGTTGACTGGTTCATAACCCACTGAACGGTGGACAAGGACGGAGCCATCCTCCTTAATTATTAATATGCGTTCACCGGGCTCAAGTTTCGACTTTGCTCTGCCAAGGTAGTGCACCCAACAGTTGCCGATTACAAGTAGCGTTTTGCGTTGAGAAATGGCATCTTTAACAGCCATTTCCGCGTCTGTAACATTAGGGTTCACTAAAACGTTTAAGGGTTTGAGGTTTGACAATCGTCTTCGCCAATAGTTTTAGAAGGCAAAATGCGTAGATAAGATTTCTGAGAGTCTGCCATGAGTGAATGGGACAAAAAGCGTGAAGTGATGCAGCGCTACGATTTAACAGCCCACATTTACGACATGCAATATGCCGAAGAACAAGCCGCAAAAATTGAGGCGGCATTAGAAGGCATAAAAATCGAAAAGAACAACCATGTTTTAGATGCTGGCTGTGGAACTGGAATATTATTTGAGTATGTTGCAGACAAGGCAGAGACAACGGTTGGACTGGATATTTCTAGGAAAATCTTGCTTCAAGCCAAAAAGCGTGCAAGGAATTTTCAAAACGTACATTTGATTTGCGCCGATGCTGACAACATTCCTCTAAAAGGAAACACCTTCAGCCACGTCTTTGCTTTTACGCTTATCCAAAACATGCCAGACCCTGTCAAAGCTTTGAACGAAATTGGGCGGGTTGCAAAAGAGGACGCCGTGATTGTTGTCACTGGTTTGAAAAAGGCTTTCACTTTGCAGGGATTTGAAGAATTTCTGCGGAATGCCGAGTTAAACACTGTTGTTTTGAAAAATGAAGGCTTAAAATGTTATGTTGCGGTTTGCACCAAAAATACATAGAAAGAAGCCTAAGCTTTGCCCTCTTCCTCAACCGTGTTATCCACAACTTTAATCCATCTTGTAGCCAAAATCTGGTCGAAATCTTCGCTCTTAGGGTCAAGGTCGCTGACAACCAAATGCCAATGGTCGTTTATGGTGGCAAAGGTCGTGTCCATAATCACAAATTTGGGAGTGTAACTAAAAACTTTCCTACCAATTTTAGAGAGTATATCCAGAGCACGCTCATAATCTTTGTATGGTATTGTGTGTTCATGACGCTTGTGAACTATCATAATCCGCTCTCTGTGTCCCTTTAGATTTGCAGTCCTTAAAACAATGAAGGATTGGTCTTCATAGTACATTTTCTCCTTTCTCAAATCCAGCTCGCATAAAGGACAGTTCAAGGCTTTCAACTTGACCGGACTCACCAAACTCTTTTATCTATCAATTCTTATCTGCAATTTGTGCGATATAAAGAAAACTCCGACACTCATGTTTCTTATTGGAAAGAGCAGAGCCTGAAAACAAGCAATATTTATATGATAAATTTGACACTTCAAACTACTCTATCAGGCATGGTTGAAGTATAGCTTGTTACATAGAAGAACAACTGAGCTTAGAGTTAGAAAGTGTAGACATATATCAAGAACAAACTTCCACTATGGAAAAATAATAATAGGCTATGCTTCAAACATAGCGTAAACGTCATGTATGTTAACTTCGTGGGGTTAGCAGATGCCGTTAAAAACGTTAAAAACAGACACGGCGAATGCATTAACGTTAGAGTGGGTTTTGCAGGTAAAAAATTACAAGCTAGCCCTCGACAAAAACCTTTGCGTAGGTTGTCAAATCTGTGCCTTGGCTTGTCCCAAAGAAGCCATTAAACTTGAAAAAACCTCCAAAGGAGAAAAGGCTAAGAAAGCCAAAATTGACGCTGATCTGGCAAAATGCAATTTTTGTGGTATATGCGACATATTGTGCCCTTACGGAGCAATAAAAGTAACAGTGAACGGTGAACATCTCCTATCAGTGGTTGAAAAGGAGAGTTTCCCCCAACTGATTCGCGACATCCAAGTGGACACGTGCAGATGCCCAGTAGACTGTGTGGAATGCGAGGAAGCATGTCCCCTAGACTTAATCAAGATAAAAAGGCTGACAGCGAAAGGAAAAGTTGTTGAAAACACAAAGTCATTGACCAAAAAGAGACGGACGAAACTTCAAGTTAAAATCGACATCGAAAAAGAGCGCTGCCCTTGCTGCAGAATCTGCGAATTCAAATGCCCCGAAGGCATTATGCGTGTGCGAAAATTCTTCCAAGGAAAAATCCTAATACACCCTGAAAAATGTCCAGAAGAGTGCACGGACTGTTTGGATGTCTGCCCAATAACTGGGGGGCTTTACATTTCCGACGAGGATAAAAAAGTGTACGCAAACGAGATGTTTTGCGTTTACTGCGGAGCTTGTAAGCTAGTTTGCCCTGTTGATGAAGCATTGGAGCTCAAACGAACCAAAATAAGCCACACACCTGTTCGTTCTGGGGCTTGGAACAAAGCCCTGGAAAGGTTAGCCTCACCCATTGAGATGACAAAAGAGTTGAAGGCTAAAGGTTCCCGTAAGGTGATGGAATCGGTAGAGAAGAGACTTGGATGGAAGGGTGCGTAACATGGCTGAAAAGAAAGTTGAAATTGAGGAGCCACGGATAGGGGTTTTCATATGCCACTGCGGCTTGAACATAGCCGGCGTTTTAGACATAAAAGAACTTGTTGAGTACGCAAAAACCCTGCCCAACGTTGTCTACGTAAAAGATAACCGATACACATGTGCAGACCCGGGACAGGATGAAATTAGAAAAGGAATAAAAGAGTATAAGCTCAACCGTGTTGTTGTGGCAGCCTGCACACCACGACTGCACGAGCCAACATTTCGAAGAACCGTTTCGGATGCAGGTTTGAACTCGTTTCTTTTTGAAATGGCAAACATTCGTGAATTCTCATCATGGTGTCATCCGAGCACACCGAAGGAAGCGACAGAAAAAGCCAAGGACCTAATAAAAATCGCCGTCGCCAAGGCTAGGCTGCTGCAACCGCTTCAAACACTAGAAGTTCCAGTAACAAACAAGGCATTAGTCATAGGCGGCGGCATAGCCGGAATGAACGCCGCTCTGGACTTGGCTGAAATGGGCTTTAAGGTTTACATGCTTGAAAAAGGAGAAAGCATAGGAGGCCACATGGCACAGCTGGACAAAACCTTTCCAACGCTCGACTGCAGCATCTGTATTGAAGGACCGAAAATGGTTGATGTTTGGCGGCATCCCAACATTGAAATAATATCTTATGCCGACCTTTTAAGCGTCAGCGGTTTTATAGGTAATTTCAAGGTTAAGATTCGGAAGAACCCGCGTTATATATTTGCTGATAACTGCACGGGCTGTGGTGAATGCAAAGACGTCTGCCCAATTGAGTATCCAAATGAGTGGGACATGAGCCTTGGCGTCAGAAAAGCCATATCGGTCCCGTTCGACCAGGCGGTTCCACTCGTTTACACGATAAACAAGGATTATTGTATTGAATGTTACAAGTGTGTTGACGCCTGTGGAGCCCGACAAGCCATAAACTTCGAGCAGCAACCAGAGGAAATGGAGCTAGAGGTGGGTGCGATAGTCGTGGCGACGGGCTATGACATATACCTGCCATATGACAATCAGCTTTATGGATACGGCAAATGCGCAAATGTGATAACGTCTCTTGAGTTTGAGAGGCTTATACTCGCTGCTGGTCCAACTGGCGGAAAAGTTGTTAGGGCCTCAGATGGACAGAAACCCCACAGCGTAGCCTTCATTCAGTGTGTTGGTTCGCGAGACGCAAACAAATACCCGTATTGCTCAAATTTCTGCTGCATGTACACCTTGAAGCATGTGGTTCAGCTCAAGGAGAAGTATAAGGAAGATGTGGAAGTCTACGTTTTCTACATGGACATGCGGAGCAACTTTAAAGGTTATGAGGAATTTTATGAACGTGCAAGGACTCTTGGGGTAAACTTTGTTCGGGGAAGGGTAAGCCGCCTTCTAGAAGTTCCAGAAACAAGGAACTTGATTATCCACGCTGAGGACATGACGCTGGGCCAACCCATAGAAGTTGAGGCTGAAATGGTCGTTTTGGCAACGGCAGCCATCCCAAAGAAGGGTACGGAAGAATTAGCCCGCATACTCAACTTGACAAGGGGAGCAGACGGCTTTTTCATGGAAAGCCACCCAAAGCTTAAGCCCATAGACGCACCCACTGACGGAATATTCCTTGCCGGAGCATGTCAAGGACTTAAGGACATACCCTACAGCGTATCACAGGGCAGTGGCGCAGCCTCAAAAGCAGCAACCGTGCTTTCAAAGCCTACATGGAAAATCGAGCCTATAGTCGCTGTTGTGGATGCGAGTAAGTGCAGAAATGTAACTACTAAGTGTGGCATCTGCGCCGAAAGATGCCCCTACGGAGCGATAAAAGCAGAGGAAAAACAGCCAGCTCAGGTGATAACCGCCATGTGTCATGGATGCGGAACATGCGTTGCAGAGTGCCCAGCAGACGCCATAACCCAAATGCACTTCACAGACGCCCAAATCTTCGCCCAAATTAGAACAGCCCTAGAAACAAACCCGGAAGAGAAGATTCTGGCTTTCTTGTGTAACTGGTGTAGCTACGCAGGAGCAGACTTAGCTGGCACAAGCAGATTTGAGTATCCGCCGACAATTCGGCCCATAAGGGTTATGTGTTCGGGAAGGGTTGACCGCGATTTCGTCCTAGAAGCTCTGAGACTGGGGGCTGGCATGGTTCTTGTGGGCGCATGTCACTTGCCCTACGACTGCCACTACATAAGCGGAAACTGGAAGATGAAGGCCAGAATGGATGCTTTGGCGCCGATGTTGCACAAGCTTGGATTAAGCCCTGAAAGGTTCCGTGTGGAGTATGTTTCTGCTGCTGAAGGTGTGAAGTTTGCCGAACTCATCAAAGAAATGACCGAACAGATGCAAGCCCTGGGCAAGGATAGGATTAAAGCGGAAAACGAGAAACTGCATCCAATATTGGAGAACATGTTGAAGAGGAAGGAAAAGAAATAATCCCATCCTATAAGCAAAATTTATGAGAAGGGAGACGTAAACCGTAAGCCATGCCTAAGCAAAAACTGGTGGATCTGCTTTACGAGCTCATGAAAAACTCTAAGCGAAGCGACAGAGAACTCGCAAGAGTTGTTCGGGTTTCTCAACCCACAATAACGAGAATGAGAAAAAACCTTGAAAAGTCGGGGTACATCCGCGAATACACGGTGATGCCTGCCCTTGAAAACTGGGATTCGAAATCATAGCACTAAACTTTCTATCGGCTGACATAGGACAAGAGCAAGTGAAGGAAGTTCATGGATGGGTCTCGAAAAATCCGAAAATACTCTTTGCAACTTCTGGCGGGGGTCTTGACGGAAAAACGCATCTGTTGGTTTCGATTCACAAGGATTTCACGGATTTTTCAACGTTTACCCATGAGCTTAGGGGTCTTCCCGGCTCAAAAGTTTCTTCGGTGGAAAGCTTTCTAGTTTCCCTCAAAACCGACGTGATTAAGCATTTTTCTTTTAAAGACCTAGAGCAGATATAATCAAAATGTATCTCAGAATCTATTTCAGAGAAACTTTCCTTTTAATCACGTAATAAATTGCACCTGCTATTAACCCAGTAACGCCTATAATCCACGCCTGTGGTGAAGCGAAAAGAATGAAGACCAACAATGCTAAACATGTGGCTGTGCCTAAAAATGGCACAAAACGTGGGTACAACCTTCTCTGAACTTTCAACTGTATAGCGGAGACATTGGCTAAAGCATAATAGAAAAGCAACCCAAAAGTGCTTACGGCTACAACTTTGTTAAGGTCTATAAACAAAACAAATAACACCATCAAAACGCCTACAATCCATATCGAATAATAAGGCGTATTGTATTTTGGGTGCAGTTTGCCTAAGGATTGGGGTAAATGTTTTCTTCTTGCCATTGCATAGGCCATGCGGGAGACTCCTAGAATTGATGTGAGTTGCACACTTGCTGTTGCTAGCACTCCGCCAGCAGAAACTACGTAGCGTGCAACTTCGCTTCCAGTGATGCCTATGGCTTCGGTTAATGGTGATCTTGAACCTTCGAGTCCAGATTTCCCTACAAGTCCGACAGCCACGATACCAACAAGTATGTAAAATATTGTTGATACAACCAGCGATAGCAGTATGGCTCTAGGGACGTTTCGTTTTGCGTCTTTAACTTCTTCTGCGATTACGGCTACTCTTGCGAAGCCTCCGTAGGCAAAAAATATGTAATATGCGCCGTAGAGCACTCCTATTTCTAAAGGAGTGAATGGTGTGAAATTTGCTGGATTGATGTAAGCTAAGCCAAAAACAATGAAGAACGCCAAAATAATTAGCTTCATTGCAACGAGAAAATTGTTGAAGAGTGCTGACTGACGAATGCCAAAGAAGTTAAGTGTTGCAAAGGCTATGCAGAGGATTGCTGCAACCAGGTTTGCATGTAAACTTGGAAACACGGCTGTCAAATAATAGGCGAATCCGAGGGAAACTGCCGCGCCTGTGAAAGTGTTGGACAGCAGCCACATCCACCCGACTAAGAAGCCTGCAAAGGGCGAAATCAGTTGGTATGTATACTCGTAGATGCTTCCTTCTTTTGGCTGCCAAGCCGTTAGCTCAGCGAAACTCAGTGCGGTGAGTAAGGCGATTATGGCGGCTATGAGCATTGAAACTACTAATGCTGAGCCGGCTAAGCCAGCAGCAATACCAGTTACAACGAATATGCCTGCACCGATGATTGCACCAACACTTATAGCAGTGGCATCAAACAAGCCCAAAGCTGGCTTCAGCTTAGAACGCTGAACATCTTCTCCATCCATGCTCATCACAGTTAAAGAAACTCTTCTAAAAGGTTCGGTTATTAAAACCTTGATATTCGTTGTGGAATTAAAAACTTTTTGAACGGTTTTCTTTGTTTTCCCAGTATTCTCTTGTTCGTAAGTATTGAATTTTGGCTTTTAGGAGGTCCATGTAAAATTCGTCTTCTTTTGAGTGCATCTTTCCGAGAATTCTGAAGGCGGTTTCGGGACCTACGCCCTTGACTTCTAAGGCTATGATTGCTTTTTTGCCGTAGCTGAGTACCAAGTCAGCTGTGCGTCTTGCGTGGCTTAAATCCTTCAGCTCCTCTTCTGTTAAATCCTTTCCTTCGCGTCTTTTGCTCAAGATTTCTTGTACACGCTTTACGTCTTGAGTTGGGTATAGAAGTGCCAAGAGTTTTGATTCGCATTTCTCGCATTTTGGTTGCTCTGGCAGACTTCTGATTCTCTCTTCACCGGTCCATTCGCCGCATGACACGCATAACAACGTTGCTGTTCTGGCTTCTATGGCTCTTTTCATTTTGTCTATGTTGCTAAGCAAAACTCTTTCAGGAGCCATCAACTCCGAAGCGTCGGAATATTTCGCGAGTATGTGATACGCCAATGGTGTGGGCTTTTCCGAGCGGTATAAAGTGCCAACCCTGATTTTTCCGTCCTTAATGTTGTGCACTATTTCCTTCAATTTTTCAATGTCCACCTTTTCCACCATTGCCTCACGCAAAGTTTCATCGTAGATTGGTGTTTCTCTGAACTGGGCTGGCAGCTGACTTTGTCTTTCTGGCCCCATCGTTTTTCCACGGGGCAAAGCACCAAATCTTTCAGCTACAAACTTCATTTTATAGGAGAATGGAAACCTAGCCTCTAAATAGTCGTTGAAGGCCTTATCTACCTCTTCATCCGTTAGACTGAAGAGGACTTTAGGCATCTTTTCAGCTTCCTGTGGTGTTAGATTTCGCGGCGTTTCAATCAGTATGCGGTAGCCGTCGTTCCACCAGCCAACTATGAACTCCCTGTCCGAAAGTATCGAGTCGAAGATGCCGCCAAAAGTGCGGTTCACTATTTCCCCAAAACAAGCGTGAATAATGAGGTATTTGTCAAAGGCTTCGATCAAAACATGGTTGTGAGTTGGTAACGGTGCTCCTTCTTTCAGGTGTTCTTCAACTTCGCGTACGGCATCAAGCAAAGCAGTCTTTTCCGTCGCAAGTTTTTCTGCAAGCCTTTCCGCAGCAACCTCGGCCCTCCCAGTTTCCTTCAACGCTCTTCCTATTTCTTCGCGCATTCTGCCCGTTTCTTGAGCCAGCTCAAACGGCACAGGAAGCATCTCGCCATTCCATCCTGGAATTGCTGCAAATGGGTCTTCTGCAGGAACAACGTAGACCGTGCCTGTTTCCTCTTCAATCTGCACTATGCGCCAAACTCTCCCGCGGCAGATGAAGTTCAAACCAACTCGGGCTCTTAGTGCCATGAACTCGTCGCCTAAGGTGCCTATTTTTCTGTCCGAGATTATGTTGATTATTGGATAGCGTCTCTCGTCTGGAATCATGGATAGGTTCTCATAGTAGTAGCGTCTGGTCTTTCGGGTTTTCCTCAAAACCTTTCCTTCCTCCTCAAATCTTAATTCGTTGAGGCTGTCTAAAAAGTATATCACATCCAAAAGCTCGTTTTCCGTAAGACGTCGGTAGGGATAGGCTCTCCGCACCCTAGCCAAAAGCTCCTTTGAGCCTACGGTTCCCTTGTCTAGGAGTATTCCAGTAACCTGATGAGCCAAAACATCCAAGGCATTTTCGTGAATCGAAACAGGCTCAAGCCTGCTAGCGTAGGCGTTTTTCACGGCTGCGACTGATTCGAGTGTATCGTCTGGAAAGGCCGTGACAATAACTCCCTTAGAAAGCATGTCTAAACGATGCCCACTGCGTCCAACCCTCTGGATTAGGCTGCTGACCTGCCTCGGCGAAAGGTATTGGATGACTAGGTCTACGTTGCCTATGTCTATGCCAAGCTCCAAAGTGCTTGTGCAGATTATTGCCTTCAAGACTCCAGCCTTAAACTCATCCTCTATCTGGACACGCTCTTCTTTAGACAAAGAGCCGTGGTGAACCGCTATGTTCGTTCGCCCCAGCTGATTAAACCTGAAACCCAGCATCTCCGCATTTGTTCTACTGTTAACAAAAATGAGCGTTGACTTGTGGCTGTCAACAAGTTCAGCCAAACGCCTTATCCTTGCTGCAGCCTCTGGCGCAGTTCTGAGTTTTCCAGCCAAATCGTAATCGGCTTCTGTTGGAGTTGGGTTCTCCACCTGATACTTGTAACCTTTAAGCAGGGATGCCTGAACAATTTTGATTCCTCTATTTGTCCCAGCGATAAATTTCGCAACCTCGTCGGGATTACCCACAGTTGCGGATAACCCTATTCTCTGGAATTCTCTTCCAACAACCTCATAGAGGCGTTCCAAGGCTATTGTGAGCTGGGTTCCACGCTTGCTCGAAGCTAATTCGTGCACCTCATCCACAACAACATGGCGAACATGGCTTAAATGACTCCGCATGCGCGAACCCGGAAGAATGGCTTGAAGGGTTTCTGGCGTTGTCACAAGCATGTGTGGCGGAGAAACGGCTTGTCTTCTGCGAAGTTTTACTTCTGTATCGCCATGCCTAACCTCAACCGAAATGCCGAGGCGGAGAGCCCAGAAAGACAAGCGTTTTAGCAAATCGCGGTTCAAAGCTCTCAAAGGCGTAACATAAACTATAGATACACCTTTTTTCACCTCTTGCTGAAATATTTTGGAGAAAATGGGGAGAAGAACAGCCTCGGTTTTCCCGCTCCCGGTAGGCGCAATTAACAGCACGTTTTCTCCGGATAAGACGGGTGGAATGGCCATAACTTGAGGCAGAGTCGACTCTTTAAACCCAAGCTCCACTAGAGCATCGCGAATAGGCTTGGCAAGTAAACCGAAAACGTTGGAGTTTGAAGTTTTTCTGTGCATTACGCTTGCCAAAACTATGTTGTTGAAGGAAGGTTTATCCTTTACTAAAAGCCAGTGGAAAAGAAAGCTTCAAGCTTGCGTCTTCCTGATATGGAATAGCCACCTTCTCCTTAAAGTTGCCTTGAGCAAGCGTGTCGCCAAACTCTTTAATTAGTGGTTCTTTTCTGGAACAGAAAACTACTTCGCTTTGTTCGTTTGTCCAAATAGTTAATCCTCTTGTCTTTCCTTTATGAATAAAATGCAAGAATATGCGTTTCTTTTCAATTTGCAATAGACTTAATGTATTTGGTCCCTCAAGAGCCGAGAAAAGAGCATCCAAAGCTTTGTCAACACCAGTTTCTTTCTTCAGCACCTCTTCGAAAAGGTGTGGAATAACCTCTGAATCAATAAGCTCAACTCTTTCGGATTCAAAGACGTGCGCTTCACCCAGTTTTTCTCTAGTTTCCTTATAATTTGTCACCCTGCCGTTATGAGCTGAAACCACAATTAAACCTTCATAGCATCTCGCAACATAGGGTTGGGCTGTCTCCTCGAATCTTGCAGTTTCCATAAACTCAGGACTTGGCATCCGCACATGTCCAACCAAAATAGAGGCTTCACTAATTATGACATTCTTAGACAAGCATTTAGCAGGAGAACCATCAACCCATCCAACCTTTTCTAAAATAACACTTCCATCATCTCTAAGAATGGCTACACCCGCACCGTAGCCACCAACAGGCTTTGGCTCTTGTGGATACTGGTGAATTTCCAGTTTTTCAAGAAGTTTGAAAACGTTTTCCAGAGGCATAGGTTTTGTTAATGCAAAGCCGAATATACCACACAATTGCCCCAAACTCCTCAATTTGAAATAAGCAATTTTCCGTAAACGTAAATAATTTGGGATGACACTTATAAATTTGGACGATGAGGTAATCGAGGTACAATGACCATGGAAGGATGATTGCTTTTTCCGCTCCCGAGTCCAAAATAGAACCAAAGCTAAGATTTTGTGAATAGAGAAAGGGAGATGTGGATTTGTTATCTTTCTGACGAGCCAGTTATGTACGCCCAGACGCTCACAAGGACCAGTGTTAGACAGGCTCCGGCGAGTCCTGAGAGGATGTATCTTGCGTTGAGGAATGCCGGCAAGATTGCCACAAGCGCTGGGATAACGTATTCAGCGGTTAGGTCGGCGATGACTCCAGCCATGAATCCTAATATTGCTACTAGTCCGAAAACCTTTAGCCTTTCATTCATTTCATTCACCTTTTGCTAGAATTCAAATATAGCCTCTTTTTAGTCTAACTTACACTTTTTTGTCTATTACCTCAAAATCGGCATTATTGCCTTTTAGTTGGAAAATTAAAGCTTAAAACCGTTTTTACTCGGACATATAGCTCTAGGTATATACATACATGTTTTCAACATATTAACAATGTATAAGATTATTCTGTGCACTCTGTTTTTCCGGAGGTATTAATTTGTCTGAAAGATTCACTAAAAAATGGGAAAGTAGAAGGGAAGAGCAGCCGTTAACAAACCGCATAAAAGAGGCAGTAAAACCACCAGGTCCGCTGAAGCCACGCTTAGACTTCGCAGTTAGACGCATCGAGCTTCAAAATCAAAAATTGGATCAGGCTACGGACAGGTTCAGCCAAAGAGACAATGCCATATTCAAAAGGATAGTTGACGCCTACACAAAGCATGACACTGCACGCGCAAACGTTTTCGCCAACGAACTAGCTGAGATCCGCAAGATGGAGAGGCTCATTATAAATGCGAGACTTGCCCTTGAACAGATAGTGTTAAGGTTACGAACTGTATCAGAACTCGGAGATGTTGTATCCACACTAGGACCAGCAGTAGGCGTCTTGAGATCGGTCAGAGCCGGGCTTGTGAGCGTTTTCCCTGAAGCAGAAAGCGAACTTGGAGAAATTGGCAATCTATTGAGTGGTATAATGATTGAGGCTGGACAAAGCTCGGGAATGACACTAAACTTTGACGCAGTAAACGAAGATGCACAGAAAATTCTCACAGAAGCGGCAACAGTTGCAGAACAGAGAATAAAGGAAAAGTTCCCAGAGCTACCGCCAGGAATTCCGGGAATTCCAACGGCTCCGTTGGGCGAAAAAGCACCGACAGAAACCTCCTAAAGATAGGGGAGGAGAAACATGTCACAAAACCCCAACCTTTTTCTTTCAGTTGGAAAGCCAGTCAAGGATGAATACGGATATGTGCTAGGCAAGATAGCATCTTTTACTGTAACTCCAAGCGGAAAATTTGACGCCGTCTTCATCGAGAAAGGTGACGGGAAATTCTTAAAACACTCAGTGGAGCACCTAAAGTTTAACGGTGGCGACGTAACACTCATTTCTAAAGTGAAATCGGAGGCAAGTGCTTTCTGCGATCAAATCCCCCTCATATGGCGCAAGGATCAGGCTCTTAAAGAGCTATCCGAAAAGCAAAAAATCTCAAAAGAACTTTACGAAGAACTACACAGCAATTTCGATGGCGCACTGAATCAGCTCAAAAATGAGGCTCAAAATCTCATAGAAGAGATAGATAAGGAGATTGCAGAGTGCGCTGATGAAACAAGGGATCTGAACTATGCTCTTGTAAATCTTGAAATTGAACATGAGATAGGGAAAGTTGACGACCAGTCTTATGGGACAGCCTTCGCAATAATTCACGAGAATCTTAAACGAGTTCACACAGAGAAAAGCGATATGGAGCTCATCAAAAACAAGCTTTCAAACATCTTGTTGGGTGAAGCACCAAAACCGACCCCGGAAGAGAAAAATCAAGTAGAGGCAGAGACACCAGTAGAATCCCCTCCAACCTCTAATGCTCCTGAACTCCCAGAACCCCCAGTGGTAGTTTACGTTAAAGAAATCGGAAAATCCAGCATATAGCCTACAAGTAGCGGGCGGAGGGAAAAGCAATTAAAGGATTTCTTCGTTCCAACCCTCCTCTCCGTGAAGTAGTTGTCAAATCAATTCATACACTGAAAATTCAACACAACAAACTCGAACAGGCAAGCTTCAGACTTAAGGAAAGGGATAAAATCCTGTTCCGATCATGCGTGAGTGCCTTAAATAACAAGAACAAAGAAAGAGCCGTTATCTGTGCGAACGAAATTGCAGAGGTTCGAAAGTTAATCAAGTTTCTTTACAATGTAGAGCTTGCCATCGAGCGGGTAATTCTCAGGCTTGAGACAGTGAAGGAATTAAGTGAAATAGTTATCGACCTTAAACCTGCCCTCAAGCTTCTCCAAAGCGTCTCGCAACAATTGTTTGAAGTTTTGCCAGGTGTTTCCTCTGAACTGAGCAAAGTTAACGAAACAATAAGCGAAACACTTTACTCGACTAGGATAACAGCGGATGAATCGATAATTCCAGTGGGTATAGAAACACCCAGTGGAAAAGAAATACTTAAAGAAGTCTCAGGCTTTCTTGAACAGAAACTCGCTGAAAAGCTCCCTGAACCGCCCGCTATTTTAGAGGCTCCTGAAACCGAAAAAACTACAGTGAAAGAGATGATTGCCTTAGCAGCTAACTGTTCACAAGCGGTTGGTCGCGAGACAGTCGAGGAATTCAATGGAGACTCTTCCCAAACCCTCTTTTCTTATAAAAAAGCTGAAATTCAGGAGATTTCTTTAACAGTTGAAAAACCATCTTTAGAAGATGTACTTTTGGAATATATTAAGGAAAGGAGTGGAGAAATCGACATAGAACGCTGTTCAACTGATTTAAAGACTCCATATGAAGAAGTTGAGAAAGCCCTTGAAAGTTTAGGGGCAAAGGGAAAAATAAAAATTAAATTAAAGACTGGAAGATAGGAGAATTAGGATTATGAGCGCTTCCCAGGAGCTCGAGAAGGCTGCAACTAATCATGCGTTGGAAGCCGTCCGCTTGGATAAGCAGGGCTCAAGAGGCATGGCAATAACGATGTATCAGAAAGCCATCGAAAACCTTCTCAAACTCGTCCAGCTGTATCCCGAGTACAGCCTGAACAAAGTTTACATACAAAGAGCAATAGCCTATCAAGAAAGAATAAAGGTGTTGCAAGGAGCTACGGCATCTTTTGAGCCGCGGGCTGGGGCCAGAGACATTGAAGGCACAAGAAGCACCGAAGGCGGAAAATCAAGCTACGAGGAATTAATTCTCACCGAAAAACCGAGTGTGAAATGGGAGGAAGTCGTCGGACTTGAAAACGCGAAAAAAGCAGTGAAAGAAGCTATAGTCTATCCAGTCCAGAGGCCAGACTTGTTTCCCTTGGGATGGCCTAGGGGGATTCTTCTGTTTGGGCCCCCTGGATGTGGAAAAACGTTGCTGGCGGCGGCGGTGGCCACAGAAATAGACGCGACTTTCGTTTCTATCGACGCAGCCTCAATAATGTCTAAGTGGCTGGGTGAGGCTGAACAAAATGTTGCCAAACTCTTCGGTTCAGCCAGAAAATCCGCCCTAGAGAAAAAACCAGCCATAGTTTTCATCGACGAGTTAGACTCTCTCATGGGAAGACGTTCAAACGAGGTTGGCGGAGAAGTGCGTGTTCGAAATCAATTCTTGAAAGAGATGGATGGCATTATAGATAAGGGTAAAGATATTCATGTTTACGTTATTGGAGCGACAAACAAGCCGTGGGACTTGGACTGGGCTTTTATAAGAAGGTTTCAGAAGAGGATTTTGGTGCCGCTTCCAGACCACCACACTCGCTTAATGATGTTCAAACTTTATACAAGTCATCTAAAGCTTGCCCTCGACGTCGACTTACACGAGTTAGCCAGATTATCAGAAGGATTTTCAGGAAGCGACATAAGAGACGTTTGCCAGTCCGCACAACTGAAGACTATAGGCGAATTCTTCGAATCCGGTCAGGCATCCAACAAACAAGCCAAGCCAAGGCCCCTAACAATGGATGATTTTAGACAGATACTGGAAGAGAGAAAGCCAAGCGTCTCCCTCGACATGTTAGCCTTATATAATAGGTGGTTTGAAGCGTTCAAGGCTCTGTAAGCGGAGGGATGAAAAGAAATTATTGAAAGTTGGGTGGAAAGGTTTGGAGAAATTCATTTGTTTCTAAAAATCTCCTTTCTCCCCTCAAACAGAATCTCCAAACCCCACAACCCAACGCAAAAAGCCATGTGACACTTCAAACATCGCCGTGTTTTCTGACAACCCTCTCCACAGCATCAGCAATTCTTTCCGGATTTTTGAGCACGTCCATGTATGGAATTTTTAGGTTCAAGTTTTCCGTCGAGTAAGGTCCCGTGAAAGCCAATATGGGCTTGAAGGTCTTTACAGCTTCTAGAGCTTCTCCGACAGATTTCACAGCCAAAATCTTGTGTATGTCTCTGTTTCTGTCCACAAGTTTTCTGAACCCCTCGATAAAAACTATGTCGTGGCCTTCGCATCTTTGCAAAATCTCTTTCAGCGAAAAATTCTTTGTGCTCACTTTTTCTATCGTGGCTAATTCGTTGGATGCCACGCTGACGATTGTTTGGGCACCGGATTGAGCAAATCTCCAAGTGTCTTTTCCTCTTTTGTCGATTGTGAAGTTGGGTTCTGGAATGTGCTTTACAACAGCGATTTTGTAGCCCCTTTTTGTTAACTCTCTTGTTAAGGCTTCTATTGTTGTTGTTTTTCCAGAGCTTTTGCTTCCAACTACTGCGATAACGGCTGGTTTCTTCATTTTTGCACCTCTGTTATCTCAAGCCTTTATTCTAAAACTATTTTAAACATTGTGGGAAATATGTGTGGAGGGTTTCAGAACGACTCGTGATGACTGGGCTCCAGCTGACGGAGATACCTGTATAGCTGAAGACAGCTTTATATTCAACGTTTTTGGATACGAGCATCCAAAGGACCGAGTCTTCGCCTTCTTGAAATACATCCCTCATAAATTTAGAACGCTTTTTAATATCCGCTTTTTGGAAAGGACATGGAAGTATGGAAGAACGAGACTTTTTAGAGCTGAAAAACTCTACACAACCCAGAATTATAGGGAGTTTCTTAAAACTTTTCGGAGTAATTTTCCGGATTACGTGTATTCTTGTCCCTTTAGAGGGAAGGAAGTAGTTAGTGTGCCATTAAGGTCTGTCAAAAGGGTTTATGTTCCTTGGGAATGTTTGCGTTTTCTAACTAAACTTAAAAGGAAGGACCGTTTGCAAAAAATGACTTTGGACTTTGTCAGTTTGTTGTCAAGCGAATCTGGCGTTACCCTAGAAGATTTTGGGGTTCATGGTTCTGTTGCCTTGCACATGCACACGCCTAAATCAGACATAGACATTGTCGTATACGGGTCGCAAAATTTCCGCAAATTGGAGAAAACGATGGATGAGTTTGTCGAGGCTGGAACATTAAGTTACATTTTTAAAAACCGTTTAGACTCTGCCAGACAATGTAAAGGGCGATACAGGGACAAAATTTTCATGTACAATGCTGTTCGCAAACCAAATGAGATGAATTCAAAATACGGAGAGTTTAATTATACGCCGATAACTCCTGTCGAGTTTTGCTGCAGAGTTAAAGATGATAGCGAAGCCATGTTCCGTCCAGCAATATACAAAATTGAAGACTACAAGCCAGCTAATCCCTCTTCCGCGCTCCCTAAACAGAGGATTCCAGAACTTGTGGTTTCCATGATTGGATGCTACAGAAACGTTGCCAGACAAGGAGGCAGAATTAAGGTTTCCGGAAAGCTGGAGCGGGTTGAAAACCTAGAAACGTGCGAAGTCTTTCATCAAGTTGTTGTTGGAACAGGCACTGGCGAGGAAGAACACATTTGGCCTCTTTAAGGCTTAGGGACCGCGACGCCATAGTCACAAAACAAGGCTTAATCTTCCGTGTTTTCGGCTACTCACATCCGCCGGATGCATACATTTGTGATGTTGAATACGCGCCTTCAGAAATCTTCAAGTCAAACAATCCTAAAGCGTTGAGAAGTAGGGGACAACGTATTTTCTACAAATTCTATGAGGATGAGGGCTTAAAGTTTGTCAAAACACGCTATCCACAATACTTCTTATTCCATGACATGCTTCAGACAAAAGTTGTGGGAGTTAATCGCTCCCATGTTGTTAAAGTGAAAAAACCATGTGACGAACTGAGGGAACTAATGAAGACAAAGCCGAAAGACGAACTCATTGCAGCTTTACATGACGCGCTAGAATATGCTATAAAGCACTCTAATTTATCCACGGAAAATTTTGGTGTTTTCGGCTCCCTACTCCACAACTTTTATCATCCGAAACTTTCCGACTTAGATTTCATCGTTTATGGAAGAGAAAAAGCGGCTAAGTTACGTGAAACTTTGCAGGAATTCTATAAGAATAAGCATTCGTCTCTCAAGAACGAGTTTGAAAGCGATGAATCAGTTAGAGGAAAGCGCTGGAGATTTCAAAATTATAGCTTTAAAGAGTATGTGTGGCACCAGAAGAGAAAATTGATTTACGCGTTGTTCGATGATGAGAAAACTGGAAGAATCATCAAGACGGAGTTTGAACCAGTAAAAGATTGGAAAGAAATCAACCATGACAATGAATATGACCCCAAAGCGAGAATTTTGCGGAGAGACTGGGTTAAAATGTTTGCGCTCATAACAGAAGACTGTGATGCACCCTTTATTCCGTCGATTTACGGCATTGAACCTCTAGATGTTTTGTATGGATCAAGAGGTGCTTATGAAGCCAAGCGAATGGTTTCTTTCATGGAAGAGTTTCGAATGCAAGTGCGTAAAGATGAGAAGGTTTATGTTGAGGGAAACCTTGAAGAAGTTTCAACACCTAAGGGTTGCTTCCACCAGGTAACACTAACCTATTGTCCCAGATATTACGAGCAAGTCTTGAAAGTTGTATCTTAGCCGCTATGTCACCACTCTAATCCTTGTTTTTGGAGTTTTTCTAAGGCATTTCCTCGCTAAATATTCTCCTCAACTCTTCTTTATTTAATTCTAACTTTTCCGAAAGGGTTTTGACCCATCGAATATAGGCTTTGAAAATGTTTCGAAGTATCTGGGCTTTTTCCTCTCTCGTTAATTCTTTTTCCTCTGCCAGCAACAAAACAAACCATTTTCCTATATCTGTTAGCTGATAGGATTTCAGCCAAACAATTCGTTTTTGGCTTTCTATCTTCTCCATACCCTCTTCCAAAACTCCAAGCATCGTCAATGATTTTAAGTGTTCGATTATCGTTTTGTTTGAGTAGGAAAGTTTCTCCACTAAATCTTTCTGATAAATTTTGTTGGATATTCCTTGATCAATTGAAAATTTTAGTATGTCCACAGCGGCTTGGGAGCCGAAGATTGCCCGTAGTATTTTGTGTTTTTGTTTTGAGGGAAGAAACACTACGTAAGGGTGAAATTTCTGATTCATACCTATTCACTATGGGGAAATGTTGTGTTTAACGGTTGCTATTCGGTTCGTCCTATTCGTTCAAGCATGCTGTGGCTATACTCATTAATGAAACGCACAGCAAAATGAAAAACAATGGGTTTTCCATGAGGATATTTATTGTTCCGTCCTAGGTGTTTACAAGGAAAGCGTAAGCCGTCCAGAGCATTCCAATCCAGCCTAAACAGAAAAGCAGAAAATAAAGTATTCGAGGCGATTTATCCATCCTAGCCAGCTATGCCAGCACCATAAAGTCTGAAGGTTTGTTCCCGAGCAGAAGCCTAAAATATTCACGATTTTCCTTGTTGTCTATGACATGTTCAACTTTTCCCTGTGCAATAACAACCTCGCCTATCCGTGCTTGTTCACAGAATCTACCGCGAAAAGACGCTACCTCTTTAATAGAATGTAATCGAACTCCCTCTAGAACTTCCACACGCTTGAGTTTATAGCTGCAAGGTGTGAGAATTGCTTCAGAATCATCTTCGATTTCAGCTCTAATCCTTGCGTAGCCAATATTCCTATATCGGACCACACCATACTCCTCTTGAATTTCGCTCCAATCCTTAACAAGCCGCACAAAGTAATCTCGACCTTCGAACTTGCCCTGCAAAACCTTTCGAGACTCTGTCCGCATAAAATCTTTAAAGGATACTCGTGTGTCTTGATAACGAAAATGGTAAAGTTTTCGTAATTCTTCCGTGGAATAGGGTTTAACAGCGGATTTAGCGTCTTGCTGTAGTGCTTTTAATGCCTTGTAAGCTTTATGACTGTTTTTTGTTCCATAAACTACCGGGTCAATGTCCGAAGTCAAGGTGTGCAAATTAACCAGAAGTGAACCAGAAATTCCCATATTACTCCAGGGTACATCTGTGTAGTTCTTTAGAAGTTCCAGGAACTCTAGCGCCGCCGTTTCCGTTTCATCCAATTGCTTGCTGGTTCGAAGTTCTTCCAAACGGTCAACAGGTTTATAACAGCGTTTTACATCTTTCACTGGAACCTCACAAAGCCTTTCATCAAAAACGGAGTCATGAACAATGTATTGGGGAAGTTTTTGCCCAAGAAACTCGAAACGTGCAGAAATATTGTAAACTTTTTTGTATGTAAGACCTTTACATTTACGGTTACCAGAGGGGTCTAGGATAAAACGAGGAAACGCAATAATTTTGTCTGGGGGGTGAACCAAACCTTTGACATCAAAAATGGAGCCATCTTCCGTTAGAATTAAGTCACCCTCAATTAATTTCATCTGTCTCAACTTTATTCTTATATCTTAATGAGAAAAAGATTGTCAGATAGTATTTTAGACAATTGCTTCGCCTATCGTTAAGCCTGTTGTTTTTACGCCGCGAATTATTGCAGCACCAACTATTGCAGACACGATAGTTACGAGTAGTCTCTCTACCGGATATATGAAGGCCACGGTTTCCCAAACTGCGGGAGGAAGCGGAGCTATTATTGATTGATAAATGAAGCTTCCTACAATATGGTCCACTAGAACCCCGATGAAAGCAAATATTCCCATACCAAGCACCAGTTTCTGAGCATTAAACGTTCTTATGTATTCGGTTGCGAGTGTCGTGGCTGGTGAAAGCAAAAGAAATAGTGCTACCGCATGAAACCAAACAAAGTATTTGGCATCTCCGATAGACGGTAATGCCGCGAAAGCTATTATAAAAGCCGCAAAGATAATTGCGGAAATATACCATTTTCCACGGAAAGTCAATCCTGTACAAAAGGCACCAAATGTTCCTGGCAAGAAAGTGAAAATCCCCATGGGTGCATTTCCAGTAATAGTCATCCCTACCAACCCGCCGATAGCTACAGCCAAAGTCCCTCCAACTGGTCCAAGAATTATACCAATTATAGGTGCCACAATTAGCGATGCCGTTATAAATTGGCCATAGGCGCCGAAAATGTAGAAGAGAGGGACATATCCAAGAATAGTGTATAATGCGGCGAATACCGCGATAAAAGCTATAGATTTTGTGCTTATTTTGGGTTGTAAGGTCATGTTCTCATCTTATGTAGCTGTCTTCTTTGCTGTGTAATTTTTTACACAACATTAATAAAACTTACTGTGCTAATGATACGTAAGGAGGTCCTCCTTACCCATGTATCAAAGTGAGAAGGCAAAGCATATTTCAAAGTGTTTAGAGCTAGCCATCCTTTTTGAAGTTAGCGCCGACAAGCCTGGAAATGTGAATTTGATAACGGGTTTTGAGGGCACGCGTTATGAGCATTTTCTGGCTTCTGCTGTTGCTGCAGCTCCCCATTTTGAGTTGGCCGCGGAGCGAGGGGTTGCAGTTTTGCAAAAGGAGATTCGTGTTAACGATGTGGAGTTGGGGCGTATTATAAAAGATTGTGTAGCGGATGTTAATGCTTGGCAGCGGGGTGGTAACACGCTGCTTGGCACGGTAATCTTGCTCTCGCCTATTGCAGTCGCAGCGGGAATGACTTCCACAAAAGAAGAGTATATCTTTGAAATTCCAAAGCTAAGGGAAAATCTGCGGCTTGTTGTGGAGTCGACAACGCCGGAAGATGCAGTTAACGTTTACGAAGCGATAAAAATCGCTAAACCTAGTGGGCTCGGCTCGGCTCCAGAACTCGACGTTAACGATCCAAACTCGGTAAATACGATAGTTAAGGAGAACATTTCGCTCCATCAAGTCTTTAAGATAGCTTCAGAGTACGATAGGGTTTGTTCCGAATGGGTCAACAATTACCCAATAACTTTTGATGTTACCTATCCCCATTTAATGGAGCAAATCAGAGAAGTTAAAGACTTAGACGGGGGGATAATTCACACATTCTTAAAGGTTCTAGCAGAATATCCAGATACCTTTATAGCCAGAAAGACCGGCATTGAGAAAGCACGCGAAGTTTCATCCAGAGCTGAAAAGATTTTGAAGCTTGGTGGACTTAAAACTTCTGAAGGTAGAGAAGCACTCCATGAATTTGATCGCGAACTTAGAAAATCCAGCAACGATTTGAATCCTGGGACAACCGCCGACATAATTGCGGCTTCTCTAGCTTTAGCCGCTTTAAACGGATACAGACCATAGCTTAAGCTGGACTATTCTTTTTCAATCCATCTTTTGTGAAGAATAACTTCAACAAAGTATAGGAGAGTTCCTGAAACAACCTACGGTACGGGTCTTGAGGAACATCGTGGGGGTCTTTGTCATTCTTCTTTCCAACTTGTTATAAGTGAGCCTAAAACTATGAAAAAGGCGCCTACGGCAATCATGATAGCAGTGTTCGTTAAGGCGCTTGCGGAATTCCCAAAAATCATCGAGTCTCTTAACCCGTCGTTAAGGTAGGTTAAGGGAAGAATCCTAGCAATTTGCCGCAAAAATTCTGGCATCATCTCCTTTGGGAAGAAGGTGCCTGAAAGGAACATCATTGGAAAGGTTATGGCGTTTCCAGCAGCATCTGCAGCTTCCGCCCCTTTAACAAAGCGGGAAATCGTCATTCCTATTCCGGAGAAAGCTATAGAGCCTGAGGCAATGAGAATCACTGCCTGGATGTCTGGAAGAACCTTTAGCCCAAAGACAGACATACCTACCACGAGGATTATGACTGTTGAAATGAAAACCATAATAATCTGGTGAAATATTACCCCGACAATCCACTCCAGCTTGGTAAGGGGAGTTGTGGCCAACTTCTTCAATATCCCTAACTCTCTGTTTTTGGTGTTCCAGCTGATTGCTCCAAAAATGCTTGTTGTTAACACCGTCATTCCTATGACTCCTGGCACAAAGAAGTCTATGTACTGATATTGTTGAATTGTGATGCTCTCCTCTTGAAGACGGATAACCTCTTGCACTCCGGTGAAGCCTTTCGCAACACTTTCAATTATTCCTTTAACAGCCGAAGATGAGGTGTCAACTTGTGCGGGAACTATTTTCAGGATTAAAGAGGAGTTTCCAGCAATGGTCTGATTTTGAAAGCCTTCTGGTATTGTTAGCAATCTTCGTATGTCTTTCTCTTTGACCAGTTGTGTTATATTTGCGTTTGTATCAATCAGAACAATATTCAAAGCTCCAGTGTCGTTTAATGTGTCGATAAACATTTCCGAAAGCGGAGTCGGCTGATCGTTAAAGGTGTCTAGGTTTTGTACATAGAGGTCGAATTTCGGGTTTCCACTAATACTGAAGATGGACCCGAAAAGCAATATCATTAGCACAGGAAATGCGATAGTCCAAAACAAGGTGCTTTTGCTTCGATACCACATCTTTAGGCTACCGGCAACTATGGTTTTAACCCTTCTCAACGTAGTTCTCCCTCCACCAGCGTTTTCCCGGTTAGGTTCAGAAACACATCTTCAAGCGTGGGCCGCTTAATCATTAGCTCTTCGAATTCAGCTTTTCGGCTGCTTAAAGCTAAAGCCGCGTCAGTTAAATCCGACTTTTCCTCAAGAGTAGCGAGTACATCACCATCTTTTTCCAGCTTCACTTCAGAAAGTATGGGAAAAAGCATGTCATAAGCAGGTTTTCCTCCCTTCTTAACGATTAGGGTTTTCTTTCCACCATGTTTAGAGACGAGCTCGCTCGGTGAGCCGAACGCAACTATTTTTCCAAAGTTGATTATTGCCACTTCATCAGCCAAGATTTCAGCTTCTTCCATGTAATGTGTTGTCAAAAATACGGTTTTGCCCTGTGCTCTCAAGCCTTCTATTACGTTCCAGATGTCTCTTCTTGCCTTTGGGTCTAATCCTGTTGTCGGCTCATCAAGAAACACAATTTCAGGGTCGTTCACCAAGGCAACGGCTATGGCTAATCTTTTCTTTAATCCGCCAGACAGATTCTTATAAAGCGCATTTTTCTTGTCTTCGAGACCCACCATCTGAATAAGCTTTTCTGCATCAACGCCATCGCCATACATCTTTTTGTAGTAATCGATGTTCTCCCTAACAGTTAGGAGGTCAAACGTGTTAAAATCTTGGGGCAGAACACCGATTCTTTCTCTAATCTCCTTCTGTCGATGCCTATCCCCTACATCGAAACCTAAAACTTTCGCCTCGCCAGAAGTCAACTCACGCAGACATACCAAAATTTCAACGGTTGTTGTTTTCCCTGCACCGTTGGGTCCAAGGAAGGCGAAAACTTGTCCCTTTTTCACCTCGAAGGATACGTTGTCAACAGCCCTCAAAGTGCCATAAGTCTTAACAAGCGATTCAACCTCTATCGCAATTTCACTCAGCAAACTATACACCTTTCGTACATCAACCAACGTAGCCAAATATAAGCTTTTTTTGGCTAACGACTACATGTCAAGCTTAAAACGTTTCTAGTTCAAGGGAGATAAAAGTTAATTAGGTTAAATCATGTATTTTAACTTTCAAAATCCTTGTGAGATTTAGGGTGGAGAAACTTTCAACAATTTAAACCCGCAAGCTGAGGTTGACTGATGAGTGAGAAGCCAAAACTGCTGGTGACATTGGTCACCGGGCGAACAATAGAGCAAGGCGTAGGAAAAGAGCGTGGAAAAGCCTCAAAAGAATACGTGGAAAGCGTCTCGGTCTGCTTCATGGACCCTGAAGACTTAAAGAGGCTTGGAATAAAGGAGAAAACCAACGTTCAAGTTTCAACGGATTATGGCTCGGTAGTCGTGAAAGCCTTAAAATCCCAGAGAACTCCGCATCAAGGCGTAATTTTTATTCCCTATGGTCCATGGGCAAACGCTATTGTGGATCCTGAAACCCACAGCATTGGTATGCCTTCTTTAAAGGGAATTCCAGCCGAGATTGAACCAGCCCCAGACAAACCCCTTCTAAGCCTAGAAGAGCTTCTCAAGAAGCAGTTTGGGAAGGAATAGTATTCAATTGAATACCATTAATGCCCGCATCCGCTTCTTAGCTGAATATGAGCGCATCCACTCGCTACAACAGTTTAAATGCTTCGAAATGACAAGAGAAAGGTTACAGCATTAAGTGCTTCTCAGAACCTTGGTCATGTCAAGAATTATAGAGGCTGAATATAAGAACATGTAGAATAGGTGTGGTGGTATTAGCCATAGAGGCACATCTAACGGAAAGCTTAGGAACGTTGGCATTAAAACTGTGAATGTTGGTATAAATAAGACGAGGTTTGAGTTGTGTTGTTGAAAAAAGGTGGAAGCGTCTTTGGTTTCAAGCATGATGATTATCGACGAGAGGAATATTATCCATTCCGTTGTTATGTTTGTTTGGCTTTTGATGCTTATGCCTGTTCCGTAGAATTGTGTTGTTATGGGCCATAGTAGTTGGATTCTGCCCCCCACTATGTAGTCGCCTATTAAAGAGTGTGTGATTAGCGCTATGAAGTATGGTATTGCTTTTCTGTGGTAAATGGCGAAAATTGGAATGAAAGCCATGAATGCCATTATGATTGAGTGTGTTGGTCCTCGATGTTCGATAAGCGGAATTACAATGTCAATGTCCGATATAACGGATAGCGTTAGGGCTAATGGAATGTTGAGGTCTGTTTTTAGCAGTTTCGCCGAAACCTTGCTTGATATGTATCCGAATGCTAGGTGGCCGACGGCGAACGATTTGTTTTCCTCCGTTGTTAGCCAATGAAGGTCCGGAACGGTTTAATAAGGTTTATAGTCGCGATTGGGTGTCGAGCAGCCGCCAGTCTTTTTGCTGGCAGAAAGGCTGTCAACACTCTAGACGAGCTATCAAGTATAGAGAATTGGCTCTGGGGCGTTTACTTCTTCTTAGCGCCGGTTGGCGAAGAAGATGAATAAAACGAAATTTTACCGTGTAAATAAATTACAAATCCATCACTACAAAAACCATGCGGGTTTCTGTGCATGTGTATTTTTGTTGGGCACTCGGACAATAAGGTTTATTAAGATACACGATATTTCTCGCCTTGATAGTTCCCAGGACTTCGAGGATCAACATATGAGAGTACATAGTCTATCTGCAAGTTCTCATTTGGGAAAGAGGATAGGGTCGCTATTCCTGGTCTTCGCGATTCTTATACTGTTTTTTTGGCTTTCCGGGTTAATTGCTAACGTCTATGGAGTTTCTGTGGCACTTGAGGATCTTCCTAGTCCGTTTGTTTCTTCTGGTGGTTTGTTGAACTGTTCTGTTGTCGTTGCCTCTAGCGTTGGGCATGGTCCATGCGGCGGTGCCCACACCATGGACGTGATGGGCGCGATAATGGCAGGGGGCAAGCTTGGTTTGAAGGCGGATGGCGGCATGTTGGATGCGACTATGGATGATTATGTTTCTACGTACGATTTCGGGACCGCAAGAGTTGAGCTTAAGGACGTTTCTTCGAATTTGGTTGTTGTTGGCGGTCCCGGCGTAAATCAGGTTACTTGGTACTATAATAATTTGAGGAATGCCAGTGGCGCTAGAGTATTGCCTGTATACTTTGACAAGAACGCAAGCGGAGTGGACTATATTTGCGTTGCATCTTCTGGGCGTTCCTATAAAATTGAACGAGACGGCTTGGGTAGGGTGAGTGCTGATTATGGCGTGGTTTTGATTTTTCCGGATGGTGGACGTTTTGTGTTGATTTTGGCAGGATTAGGTGGGTCTGGTACTTGGGCTTCTAGCAAGGTTGTTTCTTCGTTTGAGTCTTGGAGTCTGCGTGGTTCTGCTGTTATCATCAAGTTCTATGACAGTGATAGCAATGGTTTGCTGGATGCTCTCACCATCGTTGAGGAGGTGTCAGGAACACAATATGCGTCGAGTGATTTGAGTTCTGCATTTTTCGGGGTTGTTTCAGCGTGTACGGTGCTGAAATGGAAAGGTTTGAAGCAGAAGATTGCCCGAAGACGGCTGTGGTCTAAAGCTTACGTTTTGTTGTTCTTAACGGTAGCATCGCAGATTGTTTTGGTCACCTTTTCAAGTGCGCCTGGCTCTGAGGTTTACACTCTTGGGGATTTTTCAAAGCCGTTTGTTTCTTCTGGTGGTTTGTTGAACTGTTCTGTTGTCGTTGCCTCTAGCGTTGGGCATGGTCCATGCGGAGGCGCCCACACCATGGACGTAATGGGCGCAATAATGGTTGCGGCTCAGCTTGGCTTGGACGCCGTTGGGGGTGTTCCATCCTCCACGCTGGATGATCACGTTTCATCATATGACACCAGCACTGCAAATGTTAGCTTTCCATATTTGGGAAGCAATCTTTTGGTTGTTGGTGGTCCAGGTGTTAATCAGATTACTTGGTACTACAACAATCTGAGAAACGCTACTGGTGCTAGGGTTTTACCAGTTTACTTCGACAAGAACGCAAGCGGAGTGGACTATATTTGCGTTGCATCTTCTGGGCGTTCCTACAGAATCGAACGAGACGGCTTGGGCAGAGTTAAGGCTGATTATGGCGTTGTAACGCTTTTTTATGATGCTCAGCGTGGCGTATGGGTGCTGATTGTTGGTGGGCTCGGCGGGCCGGGAACTCTGGCTGCTTCTAGGTTGTTGGCAAGCTACAAAGGTTGGAGTTTGTTTGGTCGCGCTTCTGTAGTTAAGTTCGCAGATTCCAATGGCGATGGGTTTCTGGATGAGGTTAGTGTTGTAGAGTCGATTGGTTTCGGGAAATGCATTGATGTTTACTGGGATGCCAAATGCTTGAGCAGGGTGGATTCAATTTATTGGGGGATGCTGTCGCCTGGGGAAAAAAAGAATGTGACGATTTACGTTAGAAATGAGGGTGAAAGTAGTACAATTCTTACTTTGGATGTTTATGGCTGGGATCCCGTTGAAGCTTCGAACTATTTGAAGATAGAGTGGAACTACACAGGAGTTGCGGTTGAATCTGGGCAGATTGTGGCTGTGAATTTGATTTTGACTGTGGATTCAGAGGTGATTGGAATAACGAACTTTAGCGTAAGTATCGATGTGGGTTCTAGTTGAGGAAATGACTGTCTAGGGCTGTCTTATGCTCGCTGTAGTTTTTGGATGGGGTGTATTAATTAGCAATTCATAATACTTAATATTCTTTCCGTTTAAGATGGTTAATCAGCAAACTAAGCCTGCGGCTTGATCTATGCATGAATCAAATAAAGCTCTCACTAAGCAACCTGCCTAAGCGTGGCTACCTAGCATTAGGCCTAGTTCTCCGACTATTTCTGGCGCCTTTTCTCAGCCACCCGTTCGACATGAGGGTTTTCATGGCTGTTGGGGTAGCCGTAGCAAGAGGTATAACGCCGTATGGGCAGTATGTTCTTCAGGACATATTCGCTGCAACGCCGCATCCACATCTTTACGGGACTATTCCGGGCATAGGATACCCCCCGCCTTGGGGCCTTGTTAGCGGTATTATGTATTCGTTTTCTTCAGCCTTTGCTCCGGATAACCTGTACGGTTATGTTTTTGCGTTGAAAATGCCAGTCGTGTTAGCGGAAGTGGCCACTGCTATTTTACTTTATAAAATCTTGAAGGCCAAAATAGGCGAAGAAGTCGCATCAAAAGCCTTTCTCCTGTTTCTTTTCTGTCCCTTCATAATTGCGGTGGGCACTGTTTGGGGCATGTTCGACATCCTTGCGCTTTTCTTTACTTTGCTTTCTGCTTATAGTCTACATGATAATTGGAGGCGTTCCTCATTTTATCTCTCAGTTGCCTCTGTTCTAAAGGTGTTTCCACTTACTCTTTCTCCCTTGTATTCTGTCTTTCTCTACAAGTCCACTCGAAGCCTAAAGGTTGCTTTTCAGTTTTTCTTATTTACAGTCATCATTTCGGGCTTTTTCATAATCACTCCAATGGTCGTGTTCGGCTGGCCAGTTTCAAACCTGTATAACGCGCTGGTTCATCATGTTACCACATCAAATCCTTCGTATGACAGCCAGATGGCATTTCCTTATGGAGCCGCCAGTCCGTTTAATGCGTTTACCCTTTTGAATAAATTGACAGGCGGGTCGCTTCAGCCCTTATGGGTTTTCATTTATGTTTGGATTCCGGCGTGTATTGCCGTTTATGTGTCGCTTTTACGCAGGCGCATGCGAAATACTGATTTTGCGTTGACGGTCCAGTGGTCACTGCTTCTGTTGCTCACCTTGCTTACCACGCGGATTTGGGTTTCTGAGCAGAACGTTATTTTCCTGTTTGTGTTTTTTGCTTTAAGCGTTTTCTTGCAGAATTCCCAAGATTTGGGAATGGTTCACCTGCAGTGGATACTGCTTTTCAGCTTTGTACTGGTACACGTGCCTGCGATTGCTTTCTTTTGGCTACCATACCCTTGGACGGTTAACGCTGCTACATCTTTTGCGGATGGTCCCCTCGGTTGGACACGGTTGTTGTTGATGACTTTGCTGACGTTTAGCTGGGTTGCGTTGTCGTGGTATTACGTGACTAGGAGGTTGAGGTGGCGATCATGAGGGTTTTGACGCTTCTTCTTCATGATGAACGCTTCAGCGGTTGGACTGTTAGGGATAAGCTTATCCGTCAGCATTTTTCGCTTCAGTACCTTCGTTTTTGTAAGCTGAAGGGTTGGGAACCATTGCTTTACACGTTTCATCAGCAAGTGAAAGCTCGGCAGACTTACTGGATGGATGATGTTGGCGGGGTCAAGATTTTCCCAGTGAAGTTTCGTTTTCCACCTTTTCAGCGTTTTGGCAACGACCACAACCCAGAGTCTATCATGCGGGAAGCGCTGGTCGACCGGCCGGATATTGTGCATTTCCACCATTATTATTTGTTTTCGTTTCCGTACACCGCAGTTTTTGTTAAGGAAAAGCTTAAGCGATCTTTAATTGCGCAGCTCCATGGCTACAATAACGGTTCTTTGCGGAAGTGGCTTTATCTTCCATGCCTTCTAGCACTTAAAAAAGCTGACCGCATTCTCTACAGTTACAAGCCTGAGGAGGCCCTGTATAGAAAGTTAGGGGTCATGGAAAAAACGGTCAAAGTGCCTGTTCCAGGCATTAATCCTGAGGTTTTTGGGCGCCGGACACGCTGCGATTCGAATCGTTTATTATATGTTGGTAGGGTTCCCAGCCCAGAAGCGGCTTATGGAGAAAAATCTCCCTTTATTTTGGTCTTTATTTTGCGGAATCTTTTACGGTATTCAAAAGACGTGGCTCTGGATGTGGTGGGAGACGGGCCTGGACTACATTGCTGTCGTCGTCTGGTTGATAGGCTGGGGCTAAAGGATCACGTTGATTTTCACGGTTATGTACCTTACAACGAACTGCCCAAGTATTATCAAGCTTCTGCGTTGACTTTTTCGCCTATTCGAGTTTACGATGTTGACGGGTGGTTTGATGGTGCCATACAAGAGAGTCTGGCTTGTGGCACTCCGGTCGCGGTGTTCAAGTCGTCACCGAAAACGCCTCTGCTTGGAACTTACGGTTTCCTGTTGTCGAATGATGTGAAGAAGGCTGCAGCAGAAGTTTCGACGTTGTTGAAAACGCCAGAGGATATGGATCAGGTTGCCGAGGAAGGGTCAAGGTTTGTGCACGAAAACTGCACTTATGCCAAGCTGGCTGCGCGATTGCAGGAAACTTGGGAGGGTGTGACTTGAGCATGAGGTTGAGCATAGTTGTTTGTGCCTACAACGAGGAGAAATCAATTGGTCCTCTTCTAGATAATCTGAGGCGTCAAAGGTTTCCTCCAGAGATTGGGGATCGTGAAATTATTGTTGTGGCTTCGGGATGTACGGACAGAACTGTTGAAGTTGTGAGATGGCATATGGCTAAGAACCCGAAGATTAGACTCATTGAGGAGGCGAAGAGGTTAGGTAAGGCATCCGCGTTGAACAGGGCTTTTGAGGCTTCGACTGGAGACTACATTGTCTTGATTCCTGCCGATGTTTGCCCTGCAGATAACGCTCTGTTTAATCTTCTTGTTCCCTTTAGAAATAGGAACATATCTGCGGTGAGTGGGCGTCCGATGCAGGATCCTCGGAAGGCGCCAAAGGGTTTTATGGGCTATTTGGCGGGGATGACGTACAGACTTTGGGCGAGGCTTATGAAGAAGCTTAACGACAGCGGACATGCAGCTCACTGCAGTGGAGAGTTTATGGCTATAAGGAGCGACGTTAAGGCTGTCATTCCTGACGGGTGCGCTGTTGATGATGCTTACATTGCCATTTTGGCCAAAAAGAAAGGATTGATAGAGTTTGCTCCAGATGCTCTTTGCTACAATCTTTTGCCTTCCAACCTTGTGGACTATGTAAACCAGAGGAGAAGGTGGCTTTATGGACATTTTCAGATGAAGAAGCTTACGGGTGAGTATCCTACGGTGTTGGACACGATGGTTTTCTCTAGACCCGGCATTGTGGTACAGGTATTGGCTGAGGAAATCCTTGAGAGGCCAAGGGAGATAGGTGATCTAATAAGTGCTGTAGTGGTTGAAGCTGTGATTTACATGTTGTCCATACTTGATCATGTATTCATTCGTGGATACGGTGTGTGGCCCGTTATAAGGTCAACAAAGTATGTTGAAACGCAAGCGACCTGTGAGGAGTTGCAATGAGCAGAGTGTGCGTGGTTGTTCCAACATACAACGAGGCTGAAAATCTTCCGAGGCTTATTGTTGAAACCGAGAGAGTACTGCGTGGCTTGGACTTTAAGTTTGTGATCGTAGATGACAACAGCCCGGACAAGACGGCGCAAATTGCTGAGAAACTGAACTGTGTTTATGGAAATATTGTTATTCGACGGAGAGCGGGAAAGTTTGGGTTGGGATCAGCAGTTGTGGAAGGCTTAAAGGCTGCCTTGGCCATGGACGATGTTGAAAGAATTGTCACGCTGGATGGGGATTTATCGCATAACCCCAGTGAGATTCCCAGTCTACTTCGTGCAGCTGAAAAAGTGGACCTTGTTCAGGGAAGTCGATATGTTAAGAATGCAAGGATAGACGGTTGGGTTTCCATGAGGAGGCTAGTGAGCCAGGCTGCAAATGTGGTTTGTAGGCTGTTTTTCGGGATGTTTGTCCACGAGTACACTGGAAATTTCAGGGTTTATTCAAGGGAATGTGCCGAGGCCATTGTGAATTACACAAAAAGTGATGGTTTTGAGTGGGTTGTGGAAGCCATGTTTGTAGCTAGAAGGCTAGGATTTACAGTGAAGGAGGTGCCTATTGCCTTTAGCGATCGGTGCAATGGGAAAACTAAGTTGAAGGCCCTAGACGTTGCAGGATGGGTCTTTTTTGTCGCTAAAAGCGTTTTTTCTTTGTTTCCATCATGGGTGGCTTAATTGAACGTCAAAAGTCATGGGCTGTGCCGCTTCATCCGAGCCGTGTTATCCATAGATCGTCGACGTTCACCGTGACTTCGACGACGCCCATAGTCTCAACTACTACGTATACGCTTTCCAGCGAGTCTCCGGACTTAAGAGACCATGCTAGGTCGATGTACCGTGTCAAGTCTAAGGAGTAGTTCGTCCATTCCCCTATACCGACTTGATCGATCTTGTACTCGACCACGTCTCCGCCTTTGTAAACTATATTACCCCCGAACTTGATGTTTCCAGAGGCATGCTTAAGCGTGTTGGGGCTGTCCCAGAAGTCCAATTCGGTGTAGACAACTGAGCCGTCGCTACGCTGAACAGCGCAGGCTAAGGCAATTCTTAACCATTCATTGTCCCCTTCGTGGTGAACAGTTAGTATATTGACACGAAAGCTTGCAATGAGCCGTATAGGCTTTGACGCATGAAGTGGGATCTTCGAATTTGATTTGAAGCTGGTTGTCCACCATGCTCCTGTGGCGATGTGTCCAGCTTCGTCTGCAGTTGTTTGTAGGGTTATTTGTACTTCATTGTTGAAGGTGACCTCCCAATAGGAGGCGTTCGTAAGGCCTACAACATGTGGGTTCCAGTGGATCCTGTTTTCGGGGTCTGTTAGTGAAACGTCTCCGCCGAGGTTAATGGTCTCACTCGAGGTAAAGGCGAAGCCCGTTTCTTTTGCCTCGTCGCTGATTGTTAAGCTTGGAATCGCATTAGCAGTCAGCAGCGTGGCTAGACATAATGCGAATGCTAAGATGACGAGTTTTCTACAGTGTTTTTCCATTTCTTCTCTCCTCAGTGTATTTGTGTTGAACTGTTTTCAGGTTGGACGAGGCTACAATATGTCTATTTTCGTACATATACATACTGTATAGCACACTTGGTACTGATAAACTTTGTGTATTTGCGTTGTACGCTTTAACAATAATGTTTATTAAGACTCAATATTCAAAATTCCTATTGAACACACATGTCACTGCAGCACACCTATAGACTCCTTGCAACACTAACGTTAGTTGCAGTATTCGTGGGAACACTAGCTGTCATCCTTGTCTTCGGAGTTTTGTCTAACAGCAAAAGTGTGCAGAGTTTTGGAACCGTGAAAGCGGTTAACGTCGGTGTTTACTGGGACAGCGGTTGTACCAACGCAACGTCCACGGTCAATTGGGGGATGCTGAGTCCAGGGGGTTCGAAGAATGTCACTTTGTATGTTCGAAACGGAGGGAACGTGGCCGTAAGGCTGAGTTTGGCAGCTCAAGCGTGGAATCCAGCTAACGCCTCAAACTACATAAGCTTAGTATGGAACCGGGAAGGACAAATTGTGAACGCAGGATCTGTGGTTGAGGCTGCTCTTACTCTCTCAGTCTCCTCGATCATAAGCGGGATCACAGATTTCAGCTTCAACATTGTTATAGCTGGAACAGAGTCTACTTAAAATGAGGAGTGGGCTCTCTAAGCATTGTTGGTTAAATATACTGTTTCTATTCCATCTCATTTATGACTTTAGCAACAACCACAAGTTAGATATCGCCAAACGCTGTTTAGAAAGACACAGCAGAATTTTGGCGATATGGAGAAACAAGACAGAAGTTAGAATTAATTAGGCAAGGGAGATTTAAGGCAAATGGGCACGCTGAGAGAAAAGGTCGAGGTTGTTGTATATTTTTTTAACTTTTCGGCAGAACCTTGATCCATATGCTGGGCATTTTTTTCTGAGTATTGGATGCCGCCAACTTTGAATTTCATTGTTGGACCAGAGTTCAGCTCATAACAGCCAAGTGTAGTGTATTTCGAAGTCTTTGAGGTATTTTGGTGGAAGGTAAATGGGTTTTCCTTGGCATTCGAGTTCGGTTAGTATTTGGTTTAGGTTTGTTAGTGATGGGGTTATTGTGGGATCAGTAGGGTTTGTTTTTTCTTTAGGTTATATGTTTTGTTTGTTGAATAAGGCTAAACGGATTATTAAGGGGATAAGTGAGGGGGGAGGCTAGTCTTTGGGCATTTTTGCAAATTGTCGGAAGGTTTCTAAAGGGAGTGAAACGTTTAAGTATGACTTTTTGAAAGTTCTACTTGTGAACAAGTATGACTGAGGTTTCGGTTACTAGGAAGGGACAGATAACTATACCCGTAGAGTTAAGGAGGAAGTTCGGGATAGACGAGGGCTCAAAGGTCGAGGTGGTCGAGGAGGGAAACAGCATTGTGATAAGAAAGCTTCCGAGCATATTTGACCTCGCGGGCTGCGGTGCCGGAAAGGGTGATGTGGAAAAGTTAAAGAGAATGTTGGACGAGATGAGGGCTGAGGATGCCTGATAAGAGCGTGTACGACACACGCTTCTTCATCGAGTACTTCTACTCAGGCGATGCGGACTTTCTTAGAAGGCTTAAGGAAGACCTCAAGGCGGTGAGAGAGAGGATAGTTTCTGCGTTGACCGTGCATGAGGTCCATCGCATCAATCTAGAAAGGGAGGGCAGAGAGGTTGCGACGTTGAGGAGTGAAACCATACACAGAGACTTCAATGTTGTTGACGTAGATTATGAAACGGCAGTGAGAAGCGCGGAGCTGAGAGGTAGGCATAGAATACCGATGGCTGACAGCGTAATCGCGGCCACAGCTCAAATTCACGGATGCCCTCTAGTTTCAGATGATCCTCACTTTCAAGGAATAAAAAATCTTAGGACGAGATGGTTCGCCACGCGTTAAGCGTAAGGATCTAATCTTCTCTTCCTTGCGTGACGATTGGTTTTTGTTAGGGTGATGTTATTATGCCGTATATGCGTATGGCTACTGTTATGAGGAACAGTATTCCCATGGTTAACGCGACATTTTTAGTCTTTTTTTGTTGATTAGTATGTTTGTTTTTCCGTAGTATGGTTAGATGAGCTCGGAGGTTATGAGATGGATTATGGCTGTGACTGCCAGCCAAAGGCTTATGTCCCAGAAGTTTAGGGGGAACTGCATTTTCTCGTTCCTCAAAGATTAGTGGTGAGGTTGATGGTTATAGGGTGAGTACCATGAGTTCTTTGATTCTTTCGTAGTGTGCTTTGTTCATTGTTAGGATTGGAATTTTTCTTGATAGGCATATAGAGGCGTTGAAGAGGTCTCGTAGCTCTACCGGGATACCTTCTAATTTCAGTTTCGCCCCTTTTTCGGCTGCTTCTTTTGCGCTTTCATGGGTAAAGGCTAGGATTTTGTGTTGATTGATCAAACTTTCAACTTCGATTATCCTTTGCTCACGTTTTGTAGAGAGGTTTGCTCCTAATAACAGCTCAAATGCGGTGACGCTGGTTATGAGAACTTCTGTCTTCTTCCTCCATGTGGCGAATGTTGATTTTCCTGGGTCTCGACCCCTGAGGTAGTCTACGATAACGTCAGTGTCGACGCAGATGGCTCTTACAGCTTCCATGTCTTCCATATTTTTCTCACGTCTTCCATTATCTTGTCCATTTCTTCGTCCCAAGCGCCGGCTAAGTCCTCAATGGCAAGAACTCGCTTCATAAGGGCTATTGTCTTGTTAATGGGCTCGATTGAAACGTAATCTCCTTCTTCTATGCCCATTTTCTTTCGGACATCTTGAGGTATTGTGATTTGGTAATTCCTAGTAACTTTTACCTTGGCCATGTTTTTTCTCCTATTTTTGGATTTATCTAGTAAAAAATTGGAATACTAGTATAAAAGTTTACGCCTTCAAATGTGCTGGAAATTGATGAGTTATTCGTGATCGATCGATCAGCTCCTGCTAAGGTGGGGCCAATGCCTTCCTCCTCATTAAGCGCTGCAATTATCACCAACACTGAATAGGAACTGTTCCTCTCCGCTTTCTCCACCAAAACCGTAGCAACGTTGATTCTCAAACACGTTAACCCAACTTTCAGTCCTACTTAAACCGATAAGGAAGAAAATTCTATAACAAAATACTGTATCTTCTATAATTTAGATGGCACAATACATGCATTGCATGTAGATGCCATTCAACCAACTTCGATAAACCATCCTCAAGCCCGATTTTCGGGCGAAAACCCAGAAGCTCCTCAGCCTTGCTAATGTCACCAGAGCAATGTTTAATGTCGCCTGCTCTACCCTCAGTAAAGATCGGCTTCAAACGCTCCGTACTTGTAATTCGCTGCAAAATCTTTGCCAATTCACACACCGAAACCGCAGTGCCGCTAGCAATGTTAAAAACCCCGCCAACCGCATTCTCCTTCTCTAACGCAAGCAAATTCGCTGAAACCACATCATCCACATGCACAAAATCCCTACTCTGCTTCCCATCACCATGAATAACAGGCGGTTCACCCTTCAACAACCGATTTACAAAAGCAGTTATAACCCCACTGTAGCTGGAAGCAAAACCCTGCCTGGGCCCGTACACGTTGAAATACCTTAAGACAACAGTCTCCAAACCATGCAATTTATTGAAAACTTGAACATAATTCTCGGCTGCCAGCTTCGAAACTCCGTACGGCGAAATCGGCTCAGGAAGCATATCCTCCCTCTTCCTCGCAGGCTCCGAGTTCCCATACACAGCGCATGAAGAAGCAAACACAAACCTCTCAACATCAGAACCTAAACAGGCCCTAAGCAGATTAAGCGTCCCCACAACATTAACCTCATCAAACAAAACCGGATTCTCAACCGACAACGCCACATCCACCAAAGCAGCCAAGTGAAAAACAGCGTCAACGCCTTCAACAACCTTCTCAACCAAACCAGCATCCCTAACATCCCCACGCACCAAACGAAACTCCCTTACGTCCTTGTGACATGAAACATTCTGTATCCGCCCAGCAGAAAATCGTCCAAAACCCAAACCCCTCAGCCAACAACCTGTCAACAAGATTACTGCCAATAAAACCAGCCCCACCAGTCACAAGAATATTAGAAAAACCTTTCATGCTAACAACCTACAGCATCCTTTTTGTCTGCCCTTATATGCCTCGCCGCCATCACCAGCCGCATACTCAATCTGGTGCCCCCGTCTAACTTTACAGAATCGCCGAGCGTGCGCAGAATCTTCCATGCGTGGGCGTAACACAACACATTTATTCCTCGATCCTTAACCCTTACCTGGTGACATTTATGAGTGAGGGAGCCTCAGAAAGCCTCATAATTGAGTTGAGGGACATTAAAGAAAGGCTAAAACGCATTGAGACAAGCATGGTTACTAAAGAAGACATAGACGCGCTTATGGAAACCGTTGAGGTCCTTTCCACAAATCCCCGCATTCTTAAGGAAATCGATGAGGCCCTCGAAGAGTACAGAAAAGGCGAATGCCACACGTATGAAGAAGTCTTCGGCGAAAAGTAATGACCTACTCCGTTGTCTTCAGCCGTAGAGCCAAGAAATTCATTGATAAACTCGAAAAAGTTGAGAGACAAAGAATTAAAGAGGAAATAGACGAATTAAGGGAGAACCCCCGCAGAATTGGTAAACCCCTCAAAGGACCATTCAAAATAAGAAACATATGGAGTTCAAGAGTTGGAGATTTTAGGATTCTCTACACCATTTTCGATGATAAACAAAGCGTCTTCATAGTTCACGTTAGCAGAAGAAAACGCATATATAAAGAACTCTAAACGTCTTAAGAGCGAAATCGCTCAAATCGTCATGTTCAGCCAAATCCCGCGCGCTGATGTCACCTACACCAGTAAGCCATTGTTTCCCAAAAGCATTTAGCTCTAGAAATAAAGTATTTTAACACACGGTTGATTCGTTGATTCTTGACATTACTTTGATTTTTTGGCAAAAAATTTTTATTTGTCATTTTACATCTTATGTGTCGGTGATGAGCATGTCTGTCGAAATTGGAAAGTACGGGCGCATAGTTCTCCCTAAGGAGCTTAGAGACAAATATAAAGTAAAGGAAGGTTCGAGACTGATTATCAGAGACTACAGAGGCCAAATAATCCTCCTCCCAGTTACAACATATGAAAAACCAACAGAAGCCTTGCACGACAGCGTAAAAGCGGAGTTCCCGATCGAAGAACCAAAAGAAACAGCCAGAACACACATCAGGAAGAAGCTGATCGAGGAGTTAGAATGAAACGGTTCGTGGACACAAACATATTCATCTACAGCGCCACAAACCATCCTCAATTCGGCAAAACAGCCAGACAAGTCCTCGAGCGCATAGAGCAAGGCGAGAAAACCGTAACATCCACACTGGTCTTGTGCGAGGTCGCATGGGTATTAGAAGCCATGGGCAAGCAGAGCGACATAAAGCCCACCCTTGAAAAGATCCTGTCTTACAAAAACCTAGAAGTAATAGGATTCAACCAAGACGATCTCCTTCTAGGAGCCAACAACATGCGCCTCTACGATGTGGACTTCAATGACGGGATCAACATCGCCATAATGACAGGAATAGGAGCCTACGAAGCTTACTCAAACGACCACAAACACCTCGGAAAAGTAGACTTCCTAAAGATAATTTTCGAATAAACCTACTTGGAGCACCACACGCTTTCATCAATTATTTCATAGATCGCAAAAGTTCACAGCTCAACCTAACAGTCTCTTCACTGTTAAGCGCTGGCTTCCAACCAAGGTCCAACAACTTATCAGCAGAGGGCTCAACAGCGCAAGGAAAGAGGCACCTAAATTAATGGCAATAATTATGGTAGGTTTCTGATGTCTTCTATGAGCCTTTCAACCTTCTTAAGCTCCTCCTCTGCTTCCTCTGGCGTTAATATTCCACCATAGAAACCGTCGTTGTGGAGGACGCTTCGTCTGGCCTCAATTCTATCGTAGAGACCCATTCTAGAAACCCCCGCGAGCTTGTCAGCGAGCTCCCGTAGCTTCCTTCGCCTATCTACATGAGTTTTAGCCTCCTCATAGCCATGCCTTATGAGCAAGGCGTCAATGGCCGTGACGGCTGCTAGCCAACCCTTATCACAAGAGTCCCTAACCTTAAGTGAGTCACCCTTTTTTATTCCTTCCCCCAGTTCCTGAAAGGCCTTTGCCAATATTCCCTTTGCCTCATTAAGCTTCCTTAAAGCGTCCAACCCCTCTGCACCACACCTTTGTCTATGTTACCTCAACATTACATAACCGTGAATTCCTTAAAAACTTTCCCAAAACTTCTGTTAACTTATATTTCTAAAAGTTAGAGCCCAAACCAAACGATGTTGAACATATGATTCTGGAAACCGTCGAAAAACCCGATTCTTTAATTAAAGGCCATAAGCACGAATTATTGGCTATAAAGCATTACACCGAAACATCCGTTGGACCCAAAGACATGATCGTGGTATATCGTGAAGATAACGAGCTTATTATCACAGCGTTTTTAACCTCCAAAGCACATAAATTATTGAGGAGGAGACCAGTAATATGGCAAAAAGCGAAATAGTTGCCCTCAGCACCGAAGCGGTCGACGTAGAATACGAGGAGAAAGCCGACGTGCTCTTCATATCATTCAGCCCAGACACCCAAGCAGACGACTCAGAATTAACCGACAACCACGTAATCATCCGATACAAGAACGGAAAAATAATCGGATTAACAGTACTACACTTTTCAGAGAGACATAAACAGAAAGCCGTCAAGAAACCTATCTGGGCCAAACGCTCTCATCAATTTCTCTCATAGATCCTAAAAGTTCATGACAGCCCCCGTCTAACAGCCTCCTCACTATTCAGCGATGGCTTCCAACCAAGATTCAACAATTTATCCGCGGAAGCAACATCGTCTTCACGCATACCCTTCATCAATCGTCGACTCCTTCATCCGCGAAGCTCCATCAACAGTAAAATACTAAGCAGTCCTGTTCACCACATTCCGACGAATCGACTATGAAATTAATACCCTCTCGAATCCGAGCTGTATGTACAAAGTTCTACGAGCGTGGAGTATGATTGAACCGCTAAGGAAAAGCAAATAACTCCGTTCTTTCCTTATGTATGGTGAGTGAGCTAATGGCTAGAGTGTTTGAGGACATTCAAAAGGTGGTCGAAAAACTATCTAAAGAGGACCGAAAAGAACTCTTGCACAGCCTTGACCATTGTTTACTCATGGCAAATAAGTTTGAGGAGACAGGAAAACCAGAATATTATGTGCGTATGAAATCCGCATGCGAAACCTTTCTCGAAACCCTCAGTAAATTTGAGGAAAGAGCAAGCGAATAATTTCCTTTTCAATGTATCTCCCTCAGGTTAGTCTCTTTCATAAATCGCAAAAGTTCACGACAGCTCAACCTAACACCCTTTTCACCGTTAAGCACTGGCTTTCAACAAGATTCGACACTTATCAGCAGCCAAACAGTTTAGCAAGACTTTAATGATGAAGGACAGTTAAAGTAAAGGGGCGTCTTCATGATAAAGAAGCATCTAAAAATCTACGCGGAGAACTCTGTGATTAGCGCTTATCATTTCGCTCCGAGGTTAATCGTAACTGCTACGAGGCGCTTCTTCGAGAAAGCTGTTAGGGAGAAACATGAATTGTTTACCTCCGATGTAACTATCGCTGAGCTTGAGAAAGCAGATAGAGATGTAAGAGAGAAATCATTGAAAGTCATCGAAACTTTTGATATCAAGGTTGTGTCGAGGACCGTTGAAGCCAGAGATTTAGCGGAAGAATACATCAAGAGAGGCGTTATCCCAGCGAGGTATCGCCCAGACGCCGAGCACATAGCGGTCGCAAGCGTGTCAGGTTTCAACGTGTTAACAAGTTGGAACCTAGCGCACATCGTAAAGTTAAAAACCAAGAGAATGGTTCGAATTATAAATGAGGAGTTGAGTTATCCAGTGCCGGAAATAGTGAGGCCAGATGAGGTGTGAAAAATGGAAGAGTTAAGGGAACCCAAGTTTATGCGAGAAATCCACAAGATAAGAGCCGAGTTATCCAAAATGTCGCCAACCGAGTACGAGAAATACCTGAAAAAAGTCAAGGAAAAATACGCTAAAAGGTTGAGACATCTTTATGTGGACCTACCCGTAGTGAAATCAGAGCGAAAGTTGGAAACCGTTGCACGCGATTAAACCGAATAATTCTCCCTCATATGTAATTACAAACTCAAGCACGGCTTAAGCACCGTAGTTATAGCACTGCGGATGCTCATCTCTCTTTCATAGATCGCAAAAGTTCACGACAGCTCAGCCTAACAGCCTCTTCACTATTCATTGAAGGTTTCCAACCGAGACTTAACAACTTATCCGCGGAAAGCAACATCGTTTTCACGTCTCCTCTCCATCCGCGGCCACCATCAACTCCACCAGTTAACCTAAATTCGACTTTCTGTAGCCCCATTTCCTCACAAACAATTTCAGCAATACGCTTATCATCAACCTGATCAAAAAAACCAACATTATAAACTTAAAAAGCCTCTTTCTCATCATCAAGAAAACGTCTCAAAGCAAGAAAAACAGCATCAACACCCCCGACAACCTTCCTAACCAAGCCAAAATCCCTAACATCCCCACGCACCAAACGAAACTCCCTTACGTCCTTGTGACATGAAACATTCTGTATCCGCCCAGCAGAAAATCGTCCAAAACCCAAACCCCTCACCCAACAACCTATCCAGAAGATGACTACCAATAAAACCAGCCCCGTCACTCACCAAAACCTTCGAGCATCCCTTCATCTATCCAGCACCCCAACTCTTTGCATGCATGTAATTCAATAGGGTTAAAAACCCTTGAGCACCCATTAACTTGTGGTGTTGAAATTGGAGCGGAAGGCACTAGCCCTCCTTGAGGAATACGAAGAGAACTCCGAATGGTTTAGGAAGAAATACAAGAGCTTGTAGAGACATATGACGGCATGTTCGTGGCCATACATAAAAAGCGCATTGTGGATCACGATAAAGACTTAGACCCACTGGTCGACAGAGTTTCAGAAAAATACCCACTCAACCGCACCCTCATAGACTTCGTCACCAAGGAGAAGCTGGTACTAATCCTATGAGGATCGACGGCTACTTTGACGAGAGATATGAGCCGCCCGCCCCCTTCATCAGAACAACACTAATATCAAGGACGCTTAAGCTCGAACATGCCATAGAGTTTAACGTAGACACAGGCGCAGCCGCAACCATTCTATTAGACAAGGATGTCAAGCGCCTCAAAATTGACATAACAAGCTAAAGACAGCAGAAAGAGATTTAGTAGGCATCGGAGGCCTGCTTAAAAACCAAATCATTGAGGACGCAATCCTAATATTTAGATCGGCGGACGGATCGCCCATAATCGAAAAGTTGCGTCTACTCGTTGGAGCGTATGATCCCAGTAAACTTTCCCTAAAGGAGAGGGAGGCCATATTAAAGCTCCCATCCCTCCTAGGCAGAGACGTGATATACAGATTCAAACTAATGATCAACAAGCTTAAAATCAAGTATACCTAGAGCGCTGAAAACTCCCAACACTGAGAAACCGTCAAATTCAACCAAACTCAACAAAACGATCATGCATGCACTAGTAGATGTAAGAGCTTTCTTTTCAAGGAGGACACGGTATCTCGACAAACAATTATGTCCCCTTCTTAACCTCTTCGATCGGTATAACCTTTAATAGCCACAACCCCGTCGTTTAACGGCTCTTCTAACCCCACAAGCCTCTCCTCAACAAGCTCATCTAATCTTTCAACTTTTCACGAACAAGCTTAACCTCTTTTTCCCTTAGCGCTTCAACCACTCTTGATTTCACGTCGCTCGGCAACCTCTCCTCCTTCTTGACGAAAACCCTTGAAAACCTAGCTCCATAAGGCATTCTACTTCAAAACTCTCTCCAAATCGTCCATCGAGCATTCCACGTACTCGCCCTTAGCCACCTCTTCTCAATAGTCTTCAATGCCTCTTCATCCGCAAGCGTCTCCAAAGTGGCTAGAACATGCTCCATCTTGACATACGCACTCATCAACTCTCTGAAAAGCTCTTCAGGAATGAGAACTCCCCGCCTCGTAGCCTTAACTTTCACGTCCATCAAAGACGCCTACCAGATACGTGTTCATCAAAAGATTTAAGCTTTCCACCCTTCAGGTCTAAGCCCAGACTTAAGCTACAGTCCAAGAAACGACAAAGTCTACACAAAGAAATAAACTATGTTGCGGCAGGAAAATCGCACAAACAAATAAGCACAAAGCCGATTTAGGAACATGCAAGCTATACGTACTCTATTGATATACTTATATACTTGTAGATAATATACAAATATAAGGGGGAAACCCATGAGCGAAACCACAACCATAAGAGTGTCAAAAAACACACTTAAAATGTTAGAGAGGCTACGCCACAAACTACGAGCACAAACCCTTGACGAAACCATAAGGCTGTTCATCACACAGCAACGCAAGTCAAGACTTGACGAAACCTTCGGCCTTGACGAGGGAAAAATAAAACCATTCTCAGAGGAAGATCGCGGTGAAGACCGTAATTGACACCTATGCATGGATTGAAATCTTTATCGGAAGCAAAAATGGAGAAAAAGCAAGAGAAATACTCCAGGAAGCTGACGAAACATACACACCGGACATTGTAACCGCCGAAATAGCACGCAAATACCTCAGAGAAGGAATGAGGGAGCAAACAATCCTCGAACGTCTAACAACAATCGAAGAAACCTCAGACATAATCCCCATCGACAAAAACATTGCCATCGAATCCGCCAAATGTTACCTAGAACTTTCAGGAAGAGCCAAAACAAGAAAGCTTAAAGCACCAAGCCTCTTCGACGCCATAATTTTGGCCACCGCAAAAGCACTCGACGCCAAACTGGTTACTGGTGACGAACACTTTAAAGAAATTCATGAGACGCTATGGATAGGCAACACCTAACAATTTCGCGCGCAGACAGAGAGCAGGGAAGAGCAAAGTATTTAAGTGTATTTTTCTACTTTTGTCATGGTGGAAAAATGACCATAACTGTGAAGATCGAGGATGCCAAGAAAGAAAGGTTAGACAGATTTCTCGCCTCCGTACTACTCAAGGAGGGCATAAAGGTAACGTTACAGGAAGCGCTCGGCCTCATGGTGGACTACGCTCTCGAAAACGAAGAGGACTTCGTCAAGAGACTCAGGGAACTCCCCCCTCTTGAGGAAGACCCAGCTTGGAAGACGCTTGAAAGCCCCAAGCACTGGAGTGTAACGGACTCTTCAAGGAGGATAGACGAGTTCCTTTACGGGAGATAGGCACATGGCCGTGTTTGTTGACACCGGCATTTTTGTCGCTCTGCGAAACGCTGACGATGAGTATCACGAGAGAGGCAAAGCCTTGATGAGAAGGGCGCTGAAGGGCGAATTCGGCAGGATTTACACATCAGACTACGTTGTAGACGAGGCGGTAACCACGGCGCTCGTGAGAACAAGAAGACATGATTTAGCCTTAGACGTCGGGAAATACATCGTTGAATCACCCAGAATCACGAAATTATGGGTTACAAAGGACACGTTTGACGCTGCATGGGAAACCTTCAAAACGCTCAAGGATCACCCAATGAGCTTCACCGACTCTGCGTCAATAGCCCTTATCAAAAAGAACAACATTAAACAAATCATGAGTTTCGACTCCGGCTTTGACGGATTGATCCCAAGGATATATTAACGATCGCTGAAGAGCAGTAATTCAAAGTTAACCTTGAAAAACTCTCCCCCAACACCAACCTCCCACCCCCCAAAGCATCCAAGGCCGCATTCTTCATCTCTTCATCAAAAACCGGCTTCGCCAACGGAATTCTCACCTCAAAACCAACGGATACAATTTTCTTCCTGATATACCCCCACACACGGACACACGGAGTTTGGATGAGCTTATATCAGCCCTTTAAATACCATTATGCTGCTGAGGGGGTTACAATGGTCACCCGCACGTTTACCGTTGTCCTGGACCCCGCTGAGGAGGGAGGCTTCGTGGTCAAATGTTTAGAACTCCCCGTTGCCAGCCAAGGCGAAACGAGGGAAGAAGCCCTAGCCAACATCAAGAAAGCCATCGAGGGCTACCTAGAGGTTAAAGCAGGCTTAACAAGAGAAGAGTTCCTTGAACTCCCAAAGAAATCTAAATGATAATTAAAGAGGTGCCCAAAACTAGTTATAAGACCTAAATCTTTTAAAGACAGACCACTCACTCCACTATAGGGACTCAACATGTCTTCAGAGATTTTAAAGACGATTCCAGAAGCTCAGTTAGAGGTTGAGTTCAACGCCTTAGTGCATATAATCGTGAGAAACCGGAAAGGCTAAACGAGATTTTGAACAGATACGGAGTCGCCAAACCCGAGGACATCAGGGCTAAGATTGCTAGCGGCGAACTAAAAGCGCACCCTGCATTCGAAGACTACCTATCGGCACTCGCCTACCAAATCGATACAGAAGATATGTTAAAAAAGCTCCAAAACGAAATAAACGAATTAAGAGAGTCCACCTAATGGAGCTTCGCGAGAGATTGCAAAAACTAGCCACCGTAGCGGCAACCGAATTTAAGGACATACTTAAAAAAGACCCCATAATCCTCCGAGACAGAATACGCCTCCTCTTCATGGATGAATCGTTCATGGACGTACACTACCCAGTTAACCATGATTAGCTGCCCTACTCCCAACAATGTTAGCAAGACGAAGAATAACGCCCCGAAGACCAAACATATGACAGCAAGAGCTAATCAGAGACTCACAACCCAGCTTCGAAGCCCCATCAACCGAAATCGGCAAAAGGGGACCATGATCCTCAGAAGTGGGAAACTCATCGGGCTCACCATAAATAGTTGAAGAAGAAAAGAAAACAATCACCTTAGCAGTCTTGCTTTCCCTCATAGCCTCCAAAACATTAAACGTCACCAACAAATTCTCGCGAAAATGAACAGAAGGGTCAACCTCACCAACCCTAACCTCAGGATTAGCAGCCAGATGAAAAACACCCTCAACACCCTCCATACCCTTTTGAACAACAGCCAGCTCCTTCAAATCACCACGAACAAACTCAAAACGAGAATTCCCCAACCAAGACTTAACATTATCTAGGCTCCCACTACTAAGATTATCAACAACCCTAACAAAAAACCCGATACCCATCAAACGATCCACTAAATGAGAACCGATAAATCCTGCTCCACCTGTCACAAGTACTCTTGAAAATTCGCCCATATTTTCTTCGCCCCACATGTATCAACGCTTAGCGAATCGCGCGCGGAGTATGATTGAACCGCTAAGGAAAAGCAAATAACTCCGTTCTTTCCTTATGTATGGTGGATGAGCTAATGGCTAGAGTGTCTGAGGACATTCAGAAGGTGGTCGAAAAACTATCTAAAGAGGACCGAAAAGAACTCTTGCACAGCCTTGACCATTGTTTACTCATGGCAAACAAGTTTGAGGAGACAGGAAAACCAGAATATTATGTGCGTATGAAATCCGCATGCGAAACCTTTCTCAAAACCCTCAGTAAATTTGAGGAAAGAGCAAGCGAATAATTTCCTTTTCTGATAAGCCCCTCTTTTCTCTCCAACGTAGCGACCACTACAGGCAAGTCTCTCTCGCGCGAGTCCAATGATGAGAGAAGAAACCCATGAATTTATTCTTGTGAAGTGTCAAACGCAAACTAAAAGAGGCCGTCATGAAACCATTAACTAGGTTTTCTCTACAAACTTCTCCACAAGCTCAGCGAGCTTATTAACAGCCCGTATGAGCTCCTCTCTCGTCCTAATAAGCTCAGACGAGATAGCATCGTATCTTTTAGCCATGTCTTCAAAACTCACCTTCACATCGTCGTGCATGCCTTTAATCCCGGAATTCACAGATTTTACATCATCATGCATGTTATGGATCTCCGAGCGAACAGCCTTGAACTCCTCTTTAAGCCCCCCAAACTCTTCCTTGACAACCCTACGCATACCAGCAAATTCTTTCCTAATAACCCCCTTCATATCTCCAAACTCTTCCCTGAAAACCTTACGCATACCAGCAAAGTGAAGTTTACTCCATTCAAGGCTATCAAGCATCTCCTTGTCTACGGCCCTAAGCTCTCCGGCTCCATAGTCTATTTCAAACCCCTCATACCTCTTCCAAGGGGGTTCATATCCCCGCTCTCCCTCCCAGAAAACTATTATCTCCTCAACATGAAGGCTTAACGGGTCATAAGGCACGCCCTTCACGCTGACACTCTTAATGAACTGCTCAACCGCCTGCTTGGAACCCTCGACAAAGGATTCAACAGAACCGTCTGGAAGATTTCTAACAAGTCCCCCAACTCCAAGCCTTCTGGCAAATAGACAAGTCCAAACCCTAAACCCCACACCTTGAACATTTCCCTTAACTATGAGTCTAGCCTTAACCAACTCAACTGGCACCAAACCGAATATTTAAAGGCAAATTCCACATTATGCCATATTTAACGTTTTCGTCACTGAAACACTCACGCAAGATGCGCGCGGATAACAGATTTCAGCTTCGATATAATCATAACTGGAACAGAGCGTACCTCATAGCATCATAGCCAAAAAAGAAAATCACTGAAAATTAGTGTTAGCATCCGCGTTTCTAATTTTTGTAATAAAACATTGTTCATAATTTACAATATAATATCGCCGAGTGCTCTTTGTACGGTAAAGCAGAATTTTGGCGATACCGGTCAAGTGAAGGCTTAGCCTAGCAAGTGCACGTGGTCGATGGGACACGATCATGTTGCCGTCAAGGGATATAAGAACAAATTAGTGACTCTGTATAAGAATATAGAGATTGTTGTGATGACAGGGACCGTTACCGCTATGACAGCCAGTTTCTATTAACGATTAGGGATTCAAAAGATTTTGTGGGGCGATTAACTTTAAGCCCGGGATCCTTTGGAAGTGTGCAACGTTTCCGGTGGCTAACGATGTCTTCTTCGTTTTTGCTGATGCACCAATGAATAGATCTCGCATTTCGATGGGCTCACCCCGCTTCTCCAGATGCCCGCATACTTCTGATGCCATGTTTGCCGATGCTTCATCAAAGGGTAAAACGTTTATGTACCATCGGAGCGCCTTGATTTCCTCTATGCTTCGTTTGGGATCTGGAGACAATCTTGCCCCACGATAGAGTTCAAAGGCTGTTATGGAGGTCATGTGAGCGACTATTTTTCCTGCTTTGATTTTGCGGAATATCTGTATTGCCGTGGGGTCAGGTTTCTTCTTCAAAAAATCAATTATCACGTCAGTGTCAAGTATTACTTCAACTTCCAGGTTTTCCACATCTCCCTAACGTCTTCCATGAACTTGGTGGTGCTGTCGATGTGGGTCCAGGATCCTGCGAGCGCCTCAAGGTCCATAGGCTTTTCTAGGATAACCGTCCGCCCATTCTCACTGACTAACAGTTCGTCCCCTATCTCTATGCCCACTCTCTCCCTTATCTTGCGAGGGATTGTAACTTGATATTTTCTAGTCACCTTAACTTTTTCCATAACAGTGCCCCGTACTACTGAATGTAGTACTGACTCTAAAATATAAGACTTTTCGTCACACACGTCATTGAAAGCCGTAAATTTTCCTCTCTTAATTCGGAGTGCTTTCGAGATGTTCATACTCTATATAATCGCTACATAGCCGGCTTTCTTTCCTTAAGATCGTGTCTAAAGATTTGGTTCTCAATCTAAACGTATCTGGTTCTTGTATGCTAGTGAGACTGTTTGTAGGTCTTTGACAGCTTCCTCTCTTGACGGAGATGGCTGACAATCATCCCTTACGCATTGTAGAAGTCGGGGATTCTTTTAATCATGAGTTGGATGGCGGTTTTTGCTTTACTTGGTGGTTTGTGGGCGGCGTGGGCGTGTCCAACTGTTCCGTATAGGTCAACTCTGATTTGGCTTTATGGGAGAACGAGCGCGCGACTCGCCAGGCTTAGTAGCAGCTTGCATGCATCCCACCCTGAAGGATGGGGACTTCCCGGCGATATTGTTAAACGTAACCGATGAAATTGTTGGATTTTGATGTGTTGGTTTACCGCTCACGAAGCCTTGTCTCTATAAATTCGTGATACTGTTTGACTTTGTCTTGAGGGAAGGGGTTAACCACAGTTATCTCCTTAACCTTTGAGAGCTCTTTGTCGAGTGAATATATCATTGTGGATCCTAGGCTTCTGGTGAGCGAGATAAGGTATCCATCCCAGGATTCGATATCGTATGCTGTGGCGTAATCCAGACCGTCTGCTGCAATTTCGGGTGTGATGTGCGGGTAGAGGGCTGGTGACCCCGATCTTAGAATTCCTTCCATGACCTTTTTTACAGCGATTTTAGGAACACGCAGGTAGCGTGTGGCTATGTGGTAGGCTCCAATAACTGCGGGGGTTGGCAACACAGCTCGTTTCTTTTGAAGCATTATCTCAGAAAGGAAGGTTATGCTATGCTCTTTGAGTGGATTTTCGAAGCATGCGGGTATGAGTATGCTCACGTCCAGTACTCCTTCAGGATAGGCCAAGCTTTCTCCTCGCATATTCACGGCTCATCCACTTCCAGCTTTCTCTGGATTCTTCGGTGAAGGCTTCTGCCTTAAGGCTTAGGGCTAGGGTTACCCACCCTTGAACTTTTTCCTCGAGGACCTTAGATGCTGGCTCAAGGATTATCCGCGAACCGTCCAGCCTGATGGTTATATGTCCCCCGTTTTTTAGGCCTAGAGCCTCCCGAATATGGGAAGGTAGCACAAGCCTTCCTTGTTTGTCTACGGTAATGGAATTTTCCACAGTATTCACCATATGGAATTAATAATGCCATATATATAAATCTTAAGCTCATTTATGTGATTTTTCTTGTGGTCTAATCACTTTTGTTAGTCGGATGAGTTTTCTCTTATGGCCCCTTGTATATCGTGTTGTCTGTTTGATTTGATTCTTGTCTTTCGGGATCTTTTTCTTTGCGATAATATTGTCATTGAGGAGAAAATTAGGATTAGCAAAAACGTGGTTGCCGTGAATTCCGGGGTTACTGGGTATATGTGGTATTCTCCATTTCTGTCTTCTACGGCTGGGTTGTTGGCGTTGTCGTATGCTGTGATTTTGTATTGTACGTGGGTGTTTGCTTGAAAGCTTGGAATCGTAGCCATGTACGTGTTGTCTGAGATGCTGTTTATTGTGGTTTTGTTCATGTTTGGTCTTCGTTTGTGCTGTGTGTGAGTTGTAAGTGTATGAAAGAGGAATTTTTGGATTATGTAGAAGACATAATCGACGCTATGGATGACGCCATGAGTTTTGTAGAGGGTGTGAAATACGAGGATCTAATAAAACCGAGGATTCTCGATTTGTCTGATTCACTATCAGCGAGAAAATGTTTCAAGCTAACATCAATGCCTACCGAATTACCTGTGCGCATGACTTCCCGCCGTTAGAGTTAAATTAATAAGACATGCAGAGTAGTATATAGATCAAAGGAGGATCCAACCTATGAAAGTTGTACAAGTTAAAGTTCCTGAGTCTTTATCTGAAAGAGACGTTAAAGTAGCCGCGGCAATAGAAGCCTTCTCCAAAGGTTCAGTCAGTGTTGGGAAAGCTGCCGAAATAGCTGAAACACCCATCCAAGAGTTCCTAGTCGAACTGAAAAGAAGGGGCATCCCCGCTTATCCATACACAGACGAGGAGGCTACGAAGGAGCTTAACTTGTGAGCAAGGTCGTCTTAGACTCCTCCGTTATAATAGCCCTAAGCACCCTAGGATTCCTCCACAAACTAAAGCATATTTTCGAAGAGGTTTTAATCGCTAGGGCCGTCTATCAGGAGATTTGTGTTAAAGGGCGTGGATTGACGAGCGAACGTGAGCTTCTAAAATCCCTGAAAGAGGGTTTAATGACAATTAAAGAAGTCAAGAATCGTCTGCTTGTCAACGCCCTCTTAGATCCCTCGCCCTAGGAGAAGCCGAAACAATAGCGTTAGCAGTGGATGAAAGAGCCGACTACGTGGCATTAGATGACAAGCTAGCCCGTGCAAGGGCCAAATTCATGGGGTTAAACGTTATTGGAACATTAAGAGTGTTAAGACTAATGTATGATGCCAAACTCATCGATAAGAATCAGCTCCTAAAATCCCTAGAAACACTGAGAGAAATAGGCTTCAGAATAAGCGACAAAGTCATCAATGAAACATTGAGAAAAATATAAGCGCCCTTTATTCAGAAGCCGTTAGGAAGGCAAGGGAGATCGCAAAAGAAACTTGATGCGCTAATTTTGTGTTTTGATGGCTTATGTTGATTGGAGGACTTGTTTTCCTAGCCACTTTGCTCCTTGGATGGCGCGTTTGTCTTGTTTGACTTCTCTTTTGTTTGTTCCGTAGGTGAGATTCCAAGTCCTGTTGCAGGCATGTCGTGGCGATTAGCTGAGGAATTTCAGGTTTCTGAAGATTTCATGAGGAAGAGGCTTGGGTTTGAAAATGAAGAGAGGCAAAAATAAGTAGACCATTTCTCCTAAATAAAATGTTATATTCCCATTTCTGAAACTTTAAAACCACATAACAACAAGTTTAATTTGAGTGTTAAAGCATTGGCTAAAGCCAGAATAGTTGTTGATGGCGTCGTTCAAGGGGTTGGTTATAGAGCTTTAGTCAGGCAAGTTGGAAGGCGGTTGGGTTTGAAAGGCCTTGTTAGAAACCAAGAAGATACAAAGGTCGAAATTTTCTGTTGGGGCCCAAGTGATAAGATAAACGAATTTTTGAAGAAAATCGAGAGAAAAACAAGAACTGAAGACTTCTTAAGCATTAACGTTGCTGAAATAAAATGTTTCTGGGAAGGACAGGACAACTATCAGCCAGCCTGGAAAGAATATAAAGGCTTTGAGATAGATTACGGAGTTGAAAAACTTTCGTCTTTTGAGCAGTTTACTTTGGAGGACCACGAATTTGGCAAATTGTACTTCGTTGGATTCAAAGATGAAATGAAAGCCTTCAGAGAAGACACTAATAGAAATTTCGAAGAAATGGCCAAAAGATATGGAGACATATCTGAGGAGCTGAAGGAGTTTAGGAGGGCCGTAAAGGATTTTCTAGATGCTTTTCTTTCAGAGTTCCGAAAAAGGGGAAAATAATAGCATAGCTAAACTCATTGAACAACAAAAGAAGTAATTATGTTAATAGGTTTGATGGAATTGTGTGCATACTGAAACGTTTTGATTTTGTCCCTAGTTTTGGCGATCTTTTTTGCGATGAAGATGACTGTTTTGGACGACACTAAAATTAGCAAAAACGCGGTTGTCGTGAATTCCGGGGTTACTGGGTATATGTAGTATTCTCCATTTCTGTCTTCTACGGCTGGGTTGTTGGCGTTGTCGTATGCTATGATCTTGTATTGTACGTGGGTTCCTGCTTCAAAACCTGGGGTTTTTCCCATGTAAGTGTTGTTTGAAATATTGTTCATTGCAGTGTTTATCCATGTTTGACCTTCATCTATACTGTAAGAGGATAACTTCTCGTATTCCAGCTCCTTCATCTCTGATATCTACTGTGACTGTAACGTTCTGGTGGGGTTCCACAGCTGTGAAATCTGGGTTTTTGGGATAGAGTACCAATTGTGGGCGGGGTTATGTCTGGCGCGTGCAAGACTATTTGTTTCCCTGCCCTTTCGTCTAGAAACATGAGTGAAATTAACAAGTTTATGGTGTTGTTTGGGTGTTGAGCAGCCGCCAGGCTTTTGCTGGCAGAATGGCTGTCAACACATAAAGCTGGCTTTCAAAAGTAGTTTTTTGGTGACTTGCGTTAGGCGTTTATTCAGCGGTTTTCTCTTCTGTTTCGCTTTTGATTTCTTCTATTGGTTTTGGCGGTGGTGTTGTAGCCATGGTCCAGCCTATCCACATGCCTATACCCATCACTGCGACGAATGCTATGAAGACCGGAACCGCTATGACCCAGAACCGGATTGCTCCGGCGTCATTTGCTAATCCTAAGTCTATCATCCACTTTGGATAAAAGAGGGTTGCAACGTAGAAGACGGCGATTGCCGCGCACACGAGTAGTATCATTCCGCCTATGGCTTGATCTTTGCTCACTGTTCATTTCACCTCCGAAGCGTTGAGTGTTATAAGTAGAATTGTTCACATTTACGCGATCTTGTAGATAAGTACGTTCTTCCTACCGAACATGGAGACTTCCAAAGAAATTGCAAACTAGACCGCGCCCGCTGACAAAAGAATGAGAATTCGAAGAAGACCTAATCTAACACGTGTTAAGCGCTTGTTTTAGATAACATATCGTCCAAACTTTTGAAAATTTGGATATTATATTAACCAAACTTTTAAATATTTGGATAATTAATTTACCAAATATGGTTAGAATCAGCGAGATCGTAAGCCAAAATCCTTGGTGGAAGCACGGAAAGGGCTTCGTCGGTCACGATAGGCTTTTATCAAAAGCTCTAGATAACCCGATTTTCTTTGCGAGAAGGGGCTTTGAGACATTTAAAGAGAACATCTATGTCATAAGAGGGTGTAGACAGGTTGGCAAAACCACTTACCTTAAAGAGATGATAAGAAAATTAATTGAAGAAGGCTTTGACCCCAAAAGAATCTTATATCTCTCGCTGGATTTCTTCGTTTCAAGAAGGGAATTAAGGAATGCCGTGAACTATTTCCTTGACATCAACAAGGAGGCCGAGGATCTTTACATCTTCTTAGATGAGATAACAGGCATAGAAGACTGGAACCTTGAACTGAAATATTTATCGGACTCAGGTGCCATAAAAAGAACAAAGATTATAGCCACAGGTTCCAGCAGCGTAGCCTTGAGGAGGAAGGGGGAACTCTTACCGGGAAGGGGTTTAGAGGGCAATGAATATTATATAAAACCTTTGAGCTATAGAGAATTCGTCTTACAAACAGTAGATCACATAAAGGCTCATGTAGAGGAAAGAGAATTTCATGATTCTTTAGATCGCATAAAGATGAATCTGAATGAAATAACTATAGATTTAAACTGGCATCTGGATAGAATGTACGAACAAGTGAGCAGAATCGCACCCTTCAAAAAAGAATTAGAATACCTTCTAAGAATTTATCTCACCACCGGAGGTTTCCCACAAGTAGTAAATGATTATTTGAGAAAATTTGCTGAGAAGAAGGTTGATCCTACTTTAGGGGAGATGCTTGTTAGGAACGTATTAGGCGATGTGGCAAAGCTAGGGAAGCAAGAGACATTTGCACGCCAAATCCTTAGGGAAATCATAAACAAATACGGAACAAGATACAGCTTTAGAAAGCTCGCGGGGGACATCGAGAGCACTCACCCTACAACGATCGATTATTTGGAGCTGTTAGAGGAGTCCTTTATCTTGAGAGTTCTGCATTCTTATGATTTTAACAAAAAAGACATAAAATTCAAGGGAGATAAGAAAGTTTACGTTCAGGACCCCTTCGTTTTCTATTCATTAGAGAGTTTTCTAACTGGAAAGAACCTCAATGACGTAATTGTTGAAACTTTGCAAGATGAAAAATCATTAAGCGAAATAATTGAGGGAATCGTCTGTTCTCACCTGATAATGAATAAAGAGGTGCCAATCTTGAGGGAACCGAACACATTTCTATGGTTCTACTATGATACAAGAGGCAGAGAGATAAACCATGTGTTAAGAACCGATGAATCATACTTAGGAATTGAGGTAAAATACCAGAGCGGGGTAAGTTTTAAAGACATTTCCACGGTCTCTCAAGTCAAAAAATACATAATTGTCAGCAAAGAAGACCTCGGAAAAGAGGAAAACATTCTGATAGTGCCCGTAGAGTTATTTTTAGCCCTTCTAGGGGCATCTAACAGTAATTTATAGGTTTTGTTTGTTGAATAAATGTTTAGCCGCGTGCTGGAATGGTTAATCTTGGAAAGGTTGAGGTTTTACGCTGATTTTTATGGGTATGTTTATATATGGGTAATTGGTTATTTGGTTAAGAGGTGATGTGGGTTGGTTGAAACAACTTATCGCAAGAAGAAGATTTATGTTCCGGCTGAGGTTAAGGAGAAGATCGGGTTAATGGAGGGGGACAGGTTAACCGTGGCGGTTTTGGATAGGAAGAGCTTTAAGGTTGAGTTGAAACGGAAAACGGCTGAGGAGCAAATTCTCGATGCGTTGGTTAATGCTTGTGAAATCGGCGTGCCAAAGGGGTTAACCAGAAGGGAAATCTATGAGGATATTGGTTGACGAAACGGATGTTACGCAAAGCGTCTATGCCAAAAAGAGAATCCTGCTTGACACTATGATTTTATGTTATGCGCATGATCGTTTGAGCCAATATCATGGTAAAGCGTCCCTTATTGTTAAGGCTTCAGTAAGTGGCTTGATTGAAGCTTATGTTTCTTATCAGAATCTGTTGGAGTTCTACTCGGTCATGACGGGGAAGAGGGTGAAAAAACCGTTAACATCAGGGGAGGCCGCTGAACTTTGCAGGCTCTATTTGAAAAGCGTGGCTATTACAAAGTTGGTTCCCTCATCCGCCATGTACTGCAAAGCATTTGAGTCAGCTGAGGAGTTGTCTATTATTGACGGTGACATATTCGATTGTGTGCTTGCTCACACTGGGAAGGGAAATGTTGACACTATATGGACGGAGAACGTAAGACATTTCGAAAAGTACAGATTCGTGAGTGTGGAAAACCCTTTTGGATGGAAATGGGAAGAAAAATAAAACCGTCATAACCGGTTAAAAAATGGTTTGGTTTTTTCTCCTCTACAGTTTTCTAGTATATCTAAGCAGTGAAAGTCTTAGTTGAATACGTGAGAAAAAGTGACCTATTTTTGCCATAGGCGCGTGCTCGTCGAAGGCATTGGAGTAGGTGTATGTATCAAGGGAAAAGTTTGAGTTTGAGGCTTTTAAGGGGGCTGAAATGTTTTGAATCGAATGTGTATAGTGTTGCTCCGTTGTTGATGGTTATGGCGGCTATCATGGCGTCTGTTCTACGTGTTGGCATTCCTTTGCTTTCTGCTTCTGGTTCTATTTTGCTGGAAAGGATTGAGTCTTTTTTTGTGTAGTTTAACGCTGGCAGTAACAGGATTCTTTTATGGGTTTTGCGCGCGCTTCCTCTGCGTTTAGTTACTTCTATGGTGCCGTAGTGAGTAGATTTATTTCTTGTTTTTCGGGATCTTTTTCTTTGCGATCGATATTGTTATTGAGGAGAAAATTAGGATTAGCAAAAACATGATTGTCGTGAATTCTGAGATTACGGTGTAGATATAGTACTTTTCGTTCTTGTCTTCTACTGCTGGGTTGTTGGCTTTGTCGTATGCTATGATTTTGTATTGTACGTGGGTGTCTGCTTGAAAACCTGGAATTTTTCCCATGTATGTGTTGTCTGAAATATTGTTCATTGTGGTGTTTGTCCATGTTTGGCCTCCGTCTATTGTGTAGGAGAGGGTAACTTCACGTACTCCAACTCCTTCGTCTATGACGTCTACTGTGACTGTGACGTTTTGGTGGGGTTCCACAGATGTGAAGTCTGGGTTTTGGGATGGAGTACTAATTGTTGGTGGGGTCTTGTCTATAGCTTGCGCTCCTACTGGCACTATGTAAAGTGGGATAAGTGAAGGGGACATCCCAAGGATGCTGCGGAGTTCTTCTGCTCCGGTTCCGTTCCATTCTTCGAGTCCTTGGGTGATTATGTTTGTGCTTAGGTTCCATGCGGATGCTTCAAGAAGGAGTTGCTGGATTACTGCTCCGGCGTTCACTTCCATAAACAGGTGAGGCAAAGCGCCGCCGTCGCCGGTGTTGCCATTGTTGTGTGATGAGTTGTAAACGATAGGGAAGATCGCGGGGGCGTCTGCTGCCCATCCCTGACCCGCGCAGGCGTTTGCTATGTCAAACCTTTTGTCGCCTTGCGTTACTTCCACGACTGAATGAGTTTCAGGCATCCTATCGCTGATGCCGTCGTAAACGTAAAACGAGCTTGCAAAGAGTACTTTCTCAATTTTGTTCACGCAGCATGCTTCAATAACGTTTCTCGTGATATCTACGTTGGTCGCCGATCCCACATAAGGGTCTTTTCTAACCGATTCCAAGACGCAGCCAGCGAGATGATACAAAACATCGAATCCATGCAAAGCCGACTTCGCACTAGAATAATCAAGAAGATCACATTGGACGTACGTATAATTTTTAGCCAAATCTGCAGGGTCATTCATATCAATTGAAGTTACATCGTAGCCTCTTTCAACCAGTTTCTTCACTAGTCTACTCCCTATGAAACCAGATCCCCCAGTCACCCCTATCTTCAACTTAAACACCTCCTAATCGAGTTGACAACATAAACTGCCTCGTCGTCTTTCATGGTAGCATAGATAGGCGGACAGATGTGCCGAGTGCACAAGTCCTCAGAAACCGAGAGATTGCCTGTTTTGAGTCCCTTGAAAATCGGCTGCAGGTGACAAGGTAACTCATACACACAACCTGAAAGACTTACGCCATACTCTTTCTTCAGTTTCTGTCTAAACGCTTCTCTATCAAAACCCCTCGGAGCAAAAACCACATACTTGTAGAAGTTGTGTCTAGCATTCTTTGGGATTTCCAACGGCTTCAAATTGGAAACGTTCTCAAATTCTTTGTCGAATATCTTGGCAACTCTATTTCTTTCTTCTATGAACTGATCTAGCAACTCCAGCTGAACGATTCCAAGAAGAGCTTGAAACTCAGTCATCCTCCAGTTGCTTCCAATCATTTCGTGGTATTCTTTGCCGCCAGCCTTAGATTGGTCGCGCAAAAGTCGGGCTTTTTCATATATTTCCTTGTAATCTGTTACCATCATGCCGCCCTCGCCTGTGGTCATTACCTTAGTGGAAAAGAACGAAAACCCGCCCGCCACTCCGAAGGTTCCGGCCTTCTTTTTATCCAGCTCGCTTCCATGTGCATGAGCTGCATCCTCAACAAGGTATAGTCCTCTCTTTTCACAGATTTCAGTCAGATCGTATGTATAAGACGAAACCAAACCACCAATATGAACGGTGACCACAGCCTTTGTTTTTTCCGTAATTTTACTTTCAACATCTTTCGGACCTACAGTCAGATCGTGTGTACAATCCGCGAAAACGGGTCGCCCTCCAGCTTTTACGACCGCGAAGGCAGTTGCAGCGAAGGTGTTGGTTGGTACAATGACGTCAAAGCCCTTGACACCAATGGCTGTGAAGATTGCTTCTAATGCTGATGATCCATTACTGGTTGATACGGCATACTTGGAACCATTGTAACTTGCGTATTGTTCTTCGAAATCTTTGCAATACTTGCCATTTGTCAGGAAAGCCCCAGTTTCCAATATTTCCTTATACCTTTCTAATGCCCAATCAATTTTTTCTGGTGGAAAATAATACCTGGTTGGTGGAATATTTTGCATTTAATCATCTCCCTTTATTTTTTTATAATAGAAAAACGTCAAAAATGAAAAAACAACATTTAGTTTCAAATGCGCTTGATTTTTATTCACTTGCCTCATAAAGTCTTTTCCATCCGCTTCAACAAAGCGCGCTAAATCTTCGTATACAAAGATTCGGCCAGAATCCTCCTTAAATGGTGAAGCCGTGTTTTATTTTCATTTTTTCTCGCCCAGTCTATCCCTATAAGTTATCGGAATTTCCACGGTTTTGTATCCTTGCCTTTCTACGCGATGATTTATTTCAGCCTCTATATCAAACCCCTTTGACTTAGGCTCCCAACCCTTCAATACTCGCCATCTAACGACCCTCAACCCGGACAAAGGATCCCTAAGTTTCACACCATTGAGAAAGCACTGGGCCAAAGCCAAGAACCTGTTCCCCACAAAGAAAGGACTTCTCATCGCGCTCAACTCAAAAGAATCATTAAACCTGTTTCCACAAACCATACCAACCTCAGGATTCTCCTCCAAAATCCGAATCATCTCAGGCAAATACCCAGCGGGATAAGTGAAGTCCGCATCAATGAAGACCACATATTTCACATCAGGGTTAATGTGCTTAATCGCTTGTGCAATAGCCAGTCCTTTACCTGAACCTTCCTGAAACAGAACTTTAGCCCCCATCTCCTTGGCAACCTCAACAGTCCTATCCGTGCTGTTTCCGTCAACAACCAAAAACCTCGAACCCGCCAAAACCTCCCTAAGCTCCGCTAAGGTGGGACCAATGCCTTCCTCCTCATTCAGCGCCGCAACTATCACCAACACTGAAGAGCGACTATTCCTCTCCACTTTCTCCACCAAAACCGTAGCATCGTTGATTCTCAGACACTTTAACCCAACTTTCCGTCTCACTTAAACCGATAAGGAAGAAAACTCTATAACAAAACACCAAATCTTCCACAATATAGATCGCACGCGCTACCTAAAGGTTTGCACCGAAATGAAAAACAGCTTCAACACCATCAAAAGCCTCTCTGCAACAGCCAAGTTCTTCAAATCTTCACGCCCCACCGTAACAAGAACCTCGAAACTTAACCATTCCCACCACTTAACCAAAACAAAAACGTTCATGTGTTGTTGTGGCAGGAAAATCGCACAAGCAAATAAGCACAAAGCTGATTTAGGAACACGCAGCCTATACGTACTCTATTGATATACTTATATACTTGTAGATAATATACAAATATAAGGCGAAACCCATGACCGAAACCACAACCATAAGAGTTACAAAAAACACACTCAAAATGTTGGAGAGGCTACGCCAAAAACTACGAGCCCAAACCCTCGACGAAACCATACGAATATTCATCACACAGCAACGCAAACAAAGAATCGACGAAACCTTCGGTCTAGACCAAGGAAAAATAAAACCATTCTCAGAGGAAGACCGCGGTGAAGACCGTAATTGACACCTACGCATGGATCGAAATCTTCATCGGAAGCAAAAACGGAGAAAAAGCAAAGGAGATCCTCCAGAGAGCTGAAGAAACATACACACCCGACATTGTTATCGCTGAAACAGCGCGCAAATACCTCAGAGAAGGCATGAAGGAACAAACAATCCGTGAACGTCTAACAACAATCGAAGAAACCTCAGACATAATCCCCATCGACAAAAACATCGCCATCGAATCCGCCAAATGCTACCTAGAACTTCTCAAAAAAGCCAAAACAAGGAAGCTCAAAGCCCCAAGCCTCTTCGACGCCATAGTATTAGCCACAGCAAGAACACTTGACGCCAAACTAGTTACTGGCGACGAACATTTCAAAGATATTCATGAAACACTATGGATAGGCAAAACCTAACAGTTTTCCTTTTCAAACATCAACATCCCCGACAACCTTCTCAACCAAACCAAAATCCCTAACATCCCCACGCACCAAATGAAAACCCCTCACACCCATGTGACACGAAACATTCTCCATCCGCCCAGCAGAAAAATCATCCAAAACCCAAACCTCAAACCCCTCAGCCAACAACCTATCAACAAGATGACTGCCAATAAAACCTGCCCCACCAGTCACCAAAACCCTCGAAGGCTTCTCCATCTTTCCCACCTCAATTCAAAAGAACACACAGAAATAACGAACACCAAAAGCTTTAGAAGTTGTTGACCCTAAGGGCTGTAGACTACTACTTCTGAAACTCTTCAATGGAAGAAGACCACGCGCGACCAATCGCCTCCTCCTCATTCAAAGTAGGCAAAACAACAGTAACATCATCCCTACCCACAGTCATCCAAATCACCTCATAACCTTCAAACCAGAAGCTGTAAAACGGAAATCGCGAAAACAAACCTTTAACCTGAATTAGAAAAGGTTAAATGCGCGTATACGTTTGTTATTAAACGTATATGAGGCAGCAATATGACCATAATCACCACAAGAGTCCCCGATGAATTAGCAAAAGAGGTTGAACGAATAGCACAAGCCGAAGCCCTCGACAAATCAACAACAATAAAACGACTACTAATCAAAGCAGTGGAAGCATGGAAAATGGACTACGCCCTAAAACTGTACCAAGAGGGAAAAATATCGATTGGAAAAGCCGCCGAAACCGCGGGCGCATCCCTCTGGGAAATCCTTGACACCATACTCAAACGAAAAATCCCACTACAAATAACCAAAGAAGATCTAGAAAAGGATTTGAAGGCCGCGTTGGCGGAGTCGTGGTAACGTTCACGATAGTTGCCAACGCCGGACCCCTAATCCATCTCGCCCGCATAAACAAACTCAACCTCATACACACACTATTCAAAGAAATCCGCATACCCAACACTGTGAAAATCGAAACCGTGGACAAAGGCAAAACTCAAGGATACGTGGATGCAATCGCAATCGAGAAAGCCATATCCTCCGGATGGATCAAAGTAGCCCAAACCAAACCCAACGCCGAAAAGTTAGCTAAAGAGGCAAACATAAGCAAAGGCGAAGCAGAAGCCATACTCTTAGCAAAACAAATGAACACCACAAAGCTACTCATGGACGACGCCCGAGCCAGAAAAATCGCACAAACCCTAGGATTAAAACCCCACGGAACCATCTATATCCTCAAACTGGCACTGGTCAAAAAGATAATATCAAAAAAAGAATACACACAATCGCTTCGAAAAGCCCTTAACACTGGCTTATACCTCACAACCGAACTATACCTGCAAGCACTAAAAAACTAGGGGGGAGGGGTTGAAAAACATTAGGGTCAGACTAGCTTCTGTGGCGAGACGCGCTAAATTTCTAAGTGCTCAAGCTGCAACGACAAAGAGTTTCTCAACCTGTCTATTACTTTAACACACATTTCTTTTCTAGTAAACTCTTCTTCCCAGATCAACGTCATGAAAAACAACTATTTCTTCTTCCTCGTTCCTAGATGCTTTTTAACGATTTCCAATAGCTCCTCGAGCAGACAGCTCATTTATGCTCCTCAAATGTCCTTAGCGCTTCTTCTATCTCATCTAATTCTTTGACAACACCTTTAAGGAAGAGGAACTCAAGGTACGCTTCATGTTCAGCATAGGAGTCTCCAACCTCGCCTCTTTCGAAGCGTTTAGCTGCCTCTTCGTATCCCATGCCGTATTTCCCCTCATACTCAAGCAGAAGCTTTCTATAGAAGCTTGCTTTAGCTTTCAATCCCCCCCTAAGCTCCTCGATTAAGCATTGCTCGAGGCTCCTCCCCTTCGCTAGCCTACTAAGAACCTTTTTGAGGCGCTCAGGCACAACTATGGTTGTGGTCATTTCAACCCTACCAACACAGCTTATATGCTCACTCACTTATAAAGATCGGCAGCTGTCATAACGTAAACATCCTACTTCAGAACTTTCTCCAAATCGTCGATCGAGCATTCCACATACTCGCTCTTAGCCACTTCTTCTCTACTCTTCTCAATAGTCTTCAACGCCCCTTCATCCGCAAGCGTCTCCAAAGTGGCCAGAACCTGCTCCACCTTAACATACACGCTCATCATCCCCATGAAAAGCCCTTCAGGAATGAGAACACCCTCTCTGGTAACCTTAACTTTTACATTCACCAAAGACACCTACCAAAATACGTGCCCATCAAAAGATTTAAGCTTTCCACCCTTCAAACTCATGCCCGGCCTCACAAAGAAGTCCCTACTCATCAACGCATCAACCAAGTGAGAACCAATAAAACCTACCTCACCAGTCACCAAAACCTTCGAGCACCCCTTCATCTGCACACCACCCCAACTCTTATCATGCATGTAGTTCAATAGGCTTAAAAAGGTTAAGCCGTGACGGTTTCGGTTTTTTGGGCTTGTTTGGCAGCTTCTTCTTTTGCGATTTCTTGGTCGGCTATTTTCTGCGCTTCTTGTCCTGCTATTTCTAGTGCAAATTTGCGCAGGAGGATTGCTGCGGGGTTTTCTGTGTTGAGTTTGTACATTTGGGCGTGGCCTACGGTTCGGGTTTGTTTGATCAGGCCCAGTTCTTCGAGTTTTGCTATTTCTCTTAGGGCGTGGCGGAAGCTTACGCCGCTGTTTTTTGCCATGTCCATTTTGCTGTAGTCGTAGTCGTGGAATAGTGTTAGAAAGTCTAGTATTTTTGCTGGTGCTACGCCGTTGTATAAGCGTTCTAGTGGTCCTGTTTCCAGTGCTTTTTCTGTTTTGAGGTCTTTCATTTTGTTCGCCTTTGTATTTGTTTATGGTTGATGTGGCTTATAAATATTACTTCAATGACGCTCAAATGTGACATTTACGTAATGTTTAAATAAACTGTGACATAAAGGTAATAACTGAGACATCAAACCATGATGAGCGAGATTGAAAAGAAAATTCTCGAAAAAATGCTTTATGGGCATTACATAGGCGGTAAACATACTTCTGCGGATAATATCCCAAAGGGCTTCCCAAAGCACGAGAGAGGCGAAGTGAAAAAGGCGTTGAAGAATCTTATCCGAGAAGGTTACATTATCCCTAAAATCACCAGTTATGGTTTGGAAGTTTCGCTAGATCCGAGGAGAATCAGGGAAATACGTGAAATCACGCGGGAACCTTGATTTCTTCCTTTGTTTCTAATAAACCGAAATCGGCAAAAGAGGACCATAATCCTCAGAAGTAGGAAACTCCGTTGGCTCACCATAAATCGTGGAGGAAGAAAAGAAAACAGTCACCTTCGCACTATTACTTTCTCTCATAGCCTCCAAAACATTAAACGTCACCGACAAATTCTCACGAAAATGAACCGAAGGATCAGCCTCAGCAACGCGAACCTCAGGATTAGCAGCCAAGTGAAAAACAACCTCAACACCGTCAAAAACCAAACAGAAAGGACCATCCAAAACCTCTCTAAGCTCCCGCCAAGGTGGGTCCAATGCTTTCCTCCTCATTCCAGGTAGGAATCACGATACTCACATCACCCTTACCTATAGGCGCTGAATATCATCTCCCAACCTCAAACCTCAAGACCTTAAATTCGCAAACAGAGAGCAGGGAAGAGCAAAGTATTTAAGTGTATTTTTCTACTTTTATCATGGTGGAAAAATGTCGGCAACAGTGAAAATCGAACAGGAGAAAAAAGAAAAACTTGACAAGTTCCTAGCTTCTCTCTTACTCCGAGAAGGCATAAAAATAACCATTCAAGAAGCCCTTAGCCTAATGATAGATTACGCCCTCGAAAACGAAGAGCGAATAATCCAAAAACTCAAGGCGCTACCGCCATTAGAAGAAGACCCAGCATGGAAAGCCATCGAAAACCCAACCCACTGGGGAATAAAAGACTCCTCAAAGAGAATAGACGAATTCTTGTACGGGAGATAAAACGATGGGGGTCTTCATCGACACAGGAGTTTTCGTAGCATTAAGAAACGCAGATGACGAACTCCACCAGAGAAGCAAAGAACTAATGAAAAGAGCATTAAAAGCAGAATTCGGTAGAATCTACACATCAGACTACATTATAGACGAAGCTATAACGACAGCTTTGGGAAGAACAAGAAGACACGACCTTGCCACAGACATCGGAAAATACATAATAGAATCGCCTAGAATCACGAAACTCTGGACCTCGAAAGAAATCTTTGAAACAGCCTGGCAGAAATTCAAAACCCTAAAAGACAAAACCCTCAGCTTCACAGACTGCGCAACACTAGCCCACATAGAAAAAAACCAAATCAAACAAATCTTAAGCTTCGACTCAGGCTTCGACGGACTAATACAAAGAACATATTAGCACATCATTTCCTTCAACAATTCTCTACAGCCAAGCCTTACCGCTTCCTCACTAGACAATGTAGGCTTCCAACCTAAGCTCATAAGCTTCTCCACTGAAAGACGCATAGTATTCATGTTTCCCCACAACCCCGCTCATCTTCAAGAGCATTGTTAAACTGAAAATATGAATTACGACCGCCAACCGCACAGCCTTTGCAAGGCTTCATAAGCAACTTTTTATTAAAGCAAACATATTTCTATAGTATAGTGGTGTGAATGACGAAGGTTGTGTACCTCGACGAAAGTGACAAAAAACTCATCTTAGAAACTAGACAAAAGCTTGACGAAGTCACAAAGCTCATGGAAGAACTCCTAGAAACGATTGAAATCTTAAGCGATCCACAAATGATGAAAAAGATCCGCATGGGTCTCGAAGACATCAAAGCTGGAAAAGTCAAGGAGCTCCACAACCTTCTGAAGGAAGAAGCCCATTGACCTACACAGTTCTCCTGTCACGCCAAGCCGAAAAATTCTATAAAAAACTGAAGGAAAATGTCGAAGCCAGAGTAATGGAAACCCTAATCATTTTAGAAAAACAGCCCTACACCGGAAAAAGGCTCCATGGAGAGTTAAGAGAAAACTACAGCGTACGAGTCGGAAAACTCAGAATAATCTACACAGTTTCGGAAAAAGACAAAACCATCTACATAATAGCCATAGGCCCAAGAAAAACAATTTACCGCTAATTCTCTCATTCATCCTTTTAACGCGCACAAAATTTCCCTACAGCCAAGCCTTATCGCTTCCCCTCACACCAATGTGACACGAAACATTCTCCATCCGCCCAGCAGAAAAATCATCCAAAACCCAAACCTCAAACCCCTCAGCCAACAACCTGTCCACAAGATGGCTGCCAATAAAACCTGCCCCACCAGTCACCAAAACCCTCGAGCACCCCTTCATCTGCACACCACCCATTACAATGCAAAACTTCTCGGCACGCGCTAAACCAGCCCATCACATCGTACAGGTCAACACTCATATTTGGATCATATACTAAACCCCGGGGGTAGGCTATGCGCACACACGCAAAGAGCCCCGACAAATCAGCAAGTGCTATTACAAATTTTCTTAATTCCTTAATCAAGAGGCGGGCAACAAAACTAAACACCCGTCATGTTCAACCAAACACCCACAAACTGATTGCTGTGATACTTCTCAGTCATGCTATCACCGAAGTGTAACTAAAGCATTAGCTTAAATAAATCAAGAGCGCGCTCGCAGTTTCAAACCAGCGGGTTTGAGACTTTGAGAAAGCTATAGGTCTTGAAGTCGTCAATGTTCTCCGTATAAACCATTTCTACATTGTTTTCTTTCGCCGTAACAGCTAACACACAATCAAAAATCCCACCCTTAGACAACTTCAATTCTCTAGCAAGCCTGAAAACTTCCTTCGGCGCCATCACTGTTGGATTCACTTTTTCAATTTCGTGACATTCCCAAAGGTCTAGACATATGTCCACAGCCTCATCAACCGAAATGGGATACTCAACCCTTTTACGGTTGTTACAAACCGTAAAAAATTCATATAGTATCTGTGGAGCAATACAAGCCTCAATTTCCCCACTCACAGCCTTTCTGACAACATCACTTGCCTTTTTCTGATACGGAGACGCCTGGTTATATGAATGCACAAGAATATTCGTATCAAGTAATATCTTCATAGATCTCTTCCCTCGTGATTCGCCCCATTAACTTCCCAAGATTCGGCGGATTATCCAACCTCTCAAGAACCCTCTTACCCGCATCGCTTCCACGTACCACAACCAACCGCGCCACGCCTCTACCCAACACCTCAATGTACAACTTATCACCATCAACCAAACCCAACTTCTCCTGCACCTCACGGGGAAGATACACCTTATCTTTATAATAAGTAGTCTCAGCCAACTCAACCACAACATTACCCAACCAATTGGGTAATATAAACCTTACGCATGCGAAACCTTTCTCGAAACCCTCAGTAAATTTGAGAAAAGAGCAAGCGAATAAATGCCACGTTAGCTCTTCAAAATTTCCCACAATGTAACCAGAAATCATTTCCTTAAGATGAAGAGCAAAAACCAGAGTAGCCATTTACCAACAGTTCCAACCCCTTTCTTAAACTTATCGTGGCTCTAAATCCTAAGATATCCTCTGCTTTGGTAGGATCCCCATAATTGGCTCTTACATCGCCCTTTCTGGGCTTATCTTATACAACCCCTAGATTCCTTCCAGAAACATCTTTCAAAATCTGGACAAGCTCATTTATAGCCGTGGGTCTACCAGTACATATGTTAAGGGCTTCGCATTCCAAATCGTTATTTTCCAACGCTAGCATGGTGGCCTCAACTACGTTATCCACGTATATGAAATCCCTAGTTTGCTTCCCATCTCCATATACAACTAAAGGTTCGTCATTCAAGGCATTCTGCAAAAACCTTGTTATAACGCCACCATAAGAGCTATGCTCCTGTCCACGTCCATAAAGATTGAAGTACCTCAGCATTACAGTTCTAAGACATAACAATTGTTGAATGCCCTACAATAGCACCATGCAGAAACCTTTGACCGTTGTCTTAGGCATCAGTGGCATTACAAATTTCAGCTTCGATATAATCACAACTGGAACAAAGCATACCTCATAGCATCATAGCCAAAAAAGAAAATCATTGAAAACTAGTGGTTAGCGTCGACGTTTATGTGATGGAATATTATTCACAATTTACAGTATAATATCGCCAAATGCTCTTTGTACGATAAGCAGAATTTTGGCGATACAAGCCAACTAAAAGCCAAACTGCTTATAAGGTCTTATTGTTTTTGCTATTACAATCCTGCCTTAATGAAGAAGATCATGCCGAGCATGTTCATACATAGTGCGCGCTAGGGATTGACAACGATTGTTTCTATGTGGTAGCTTAGGTTGTATTTGTACGATCCTCTGTAGAGTACGCCAACTTGATAGGTGCCGGCTGATGTGATCTTTCCGGTTGCTTTGAACCATCCGGAAGAATTTGTGTATATGGTGCCCATGTATTGCCATGGTCCTGCGCCAGTTTTTAGATACACTTCTAAAGGTGCATCTCCAATTGGATTGTTGTCAGTGTCGGTTAGATTTCCAAGCATAGTAACTGTTTGGCCCGGAGTTGCTGGGTTTGGAGACAAAGTGAACAAAATCTTCGTATCTATTTTGATGAATCTGACAGTTTCGGTGTGGCTACTTGACGCGTGGAGTGGAGATCCATCATAAACTACTTTGATAACATACGATCCCGGGACAGTGGAAGCTCCACTTATTTCAAACTCGCCAGATGAATTTGTGATGAGATTCATCCTGAACGTTTCGTTCACATATAAGTGGAGTACAGCATTTTCTATGGGTAGGCCATAGTAGTTTTTCAAGTCTCCGCTCAGAGTGACGTATTCGCCAACACAACACGGATTTGGAGAAGCGCTGAAGTAAAGGTAGGTCGTTAGAATTGCTGACGATTCATGCGCATACATTGTAATGGTTCTGGAAGTCCATAAACCGCTTTGAGCTACGGTGACCTCTATCAAAATTAGTGCGACAACGAGTACGAGGATTCTTTTAGCAAATGCCATGGGGCAATCTGTGTAGCTCTTTGTTCGCTTCTGGTATATAAAACGTGATAAACCTTAGAGCCATGATTATATTCTAGAACAATTTTATATCTTTTCTAAGTCGAAGTCAAAAGAAAACGATAATTTACCTCATATGAATTGTTTCGCTGTTCCAGCCAAGCAACGCCAACTATACCCTCGAAGACCTTATAAGAACAGGTTGTCGCCCTTAGTTTCCCGAGATGCTCGCCGAAAGGATGAGAGAGATTCTTCCAAACGCCGCTTACTTTCTCTTTCAGCCAAATTGTATCGTTACGAATCCAAAAACAATGCAGCTTGTCGTTTGATTCGTCGATGCAAATTGAAGGAAGCGAGAGGTCGTCTAGGCTTCTCTCTACCACTTCTTCTCGCCAGCTCGACTCATCAGTGCGCAAAAAGTATACGATATCATGCCCAGATTTCTCCAGTAGAACAAGATGCACTTTGCCGCCATGACTGACTGCGGAGTAGCCATAGTCGACAACTAAGCTCGCTGATGTGATCACCTCTTCGCTTTCCCAAGAAGTTCCATTCCAAAGCCTACCCCTTACACCCTCGGTTCCTGCGCAAACTGCATATACTTTCCCGTCTTCTAAAGGCAGTATAGCCACTCTTATCGGCGCAATAAAGGGACCGAAGATTCTTTGAAGCTGCTCCCAAGCACTTCCGTCCGCCACCTGCGCTTTCACCGCATAGGCATACCATGATCCTCCGTCATGTCCAAAGCAAGCAGCCCATGGATACCCGTAACTGTCTTTGGTACAGTATCCATTGAAATACCTGTATAAAGGCCCCTCGCCCTCAATGCAAGTGCGATATTCTTCCCACACTATCTCTTTTCCAACAATTTCTCCTTGCCTGTACAAAACGGAGCCATCTGGAGCGCCCGGAGCATAAACATAGTGAACCTTTTGATCAAACCATATCGATACAGCACTGCTACTAGAACCGTTTTCGAAAGCCACAGGCTTGTTCCAGTTAATGCCGTTGGGTGAACAAGAATATAATAGTTGGCTCCCATCACAGAAGAAAATCCAGTGGAAACCTTTTGCGTAGAAGAGTTTTCGTTGATGATTTGCAGATATCGTGGCAAAGGTGTTGGAAGACCCCACGATCTGATGCCCCTTCAGAGAGTCAAAATAAAAAAATAACGTCAGCACGGTTACCAGAAGGACCAGGGCGAGCGAGATGCAGGTTTTCATTTTCGCTTTCATTCTATCAAGTTCCCTGATTTGGTTCAGGCTTGTCTTTTTCAGTTTTCTTCTTTGAAGGCCATATTATTAAGAGAAATATTATTATGGAGATGATGAATAGTTTAACTTCAATTTTTGAAAGAATTATGAATACTATTCCCACGCTTGGGATGACGAAAAGAACTTTTCCAGAAACCCCATCCTCAGGGACAAACCAATCATCGACATCCTGATTTAAATCTCCCTTGGTTACAAAGAAAAGGCGATTATCGAAGCTTTCAATTTCTGCGATTCTGTGAAGAGTGGGGATTGAAAGGGTTATAGCTTCAGAACCTAGGTTTGGGGCTATTTTCTTGAAGAGTATAATTTCGCCAACTTCCAGTTTCTTGGGATCCATTCCTTGAAGGAAAACCAGGTCTCCTGCTTTGATGGTTGGTGACATACTCATCGAAACGGGAACTATCCAGGCGCTGTCGGTTTTCAGAAGAAAGGCCGCCACCTGATATGAGAAAATTATCAGTAATACTATGCTTACGATTGCAGCTGTTTTGATAATTTCAGGCAATTTCAAACGAACTGCAAATTTTTTCTTCAGTTTGGAGAAAAGACTTGGACGCAAGTTCCTTTCGTGAATTATACCGGACAACCAAAACACCGAAGCAAGAGCGATCAAAATGCTTCCAGAGACTAAAGAAGGGGTGAATAGCCATATGAACGGCTTTCTAGTCTCGTAATTCTTCTCTTTCAAAGTGACCGTGTAAGAATAGGACAGTGTGGTTGACTTTTGGTTTCGGAATCTCACTATCCAAATTCCTGTTAAATCAATGAAAACGTTTTCATTTACCTCCATTCCTCTCCATTCGTAGTAGGTAAAATTGTTTGTTTCAACGGTGATCGACAAAGGATTGTCTGCTGTAGCCACTATACTTAACATGTTCAGACTTTTTGTGATGTTTAATTTTGTTTCAGTATGAGCGGAAGGTTTCAAAATGTGTGAGTCAGAATACGTATGCGTTCCCCAAACTATCTCCGAAGTAACTAGGTAATTCCCGATAAAACTGATGCATAATAGGGTGAGACCCATTAAAAGCGTGCTAACCATAAATATCTTCATAGACTTCAAGGATCTCCCCAGCTGGGAATAAAGGGAGTCTGTCTTAAGATTTTTGTTCCACGAAAAGGGGGGAAGATAGGTTTTTGTTGCCTATCCTTATCTAATAATACCCGTGGACTTCAAAGGGGAAGCTGTACACTCCACCGGCCTGTATCGTTTCAACTGTGAGATATATGTCGACTTTGATCATGTCGCCCGGATATAGGTCGTAGCCATGTATTGGATAATCTGTTTTTTCAAGCAGGGGTTCCGGTGGTTCCACCTTGTTCAGCTGGCATTTTGTGCCCAACGCGTGTACAAAGCATTCTATGTGGAACTTGTATTGCGTGTCCTGATACCACGTAGGCATGTAATAAACAACGAGCATCACTGTACCAGTGTTCAAGAGAAACACTGACCTACGATATCTCTGTCCCTGGGTTACTGAGCCCCAATTTATGTCTGTTACCGGTACTGATGCGTCGCAGTCCCAAAAGATTTTCAGTTCGCCGGATGGTGAGGATGCAGATAAATGCATCATAGCCGTTGCGGACACCCATGTTTGTGACAGTGCAATAAAGCCAGTCACGGCAATCAATGCGATTCCAACGAGAATCAAACTTAACCTTTTTTTGGACATTTCTGTATTCTCCTTTCTCTATTTACACTCTTTAGCGTGGCGTGATGGATCTATTTAAATCCTTAAGAACGTGTGAGCCAGAAGCAAAGACTAGAACATTCGTCCAATGTTTCGATTCATTAGAAGGGGATAGAAACATTCGCGCCAAGCATGTATGCACACCAGTGAAAATTACTGTTTAGAAGCTCTATTATAATTGCGATAAAACATTTTTTTATTTTTTGTTGTGAGTCCTATATAATGTTCAACCTTCTCTAATTCTTCAAGTAGAGCCCGCGCTTTTTCTGTAGTCTTATAGGTGGGACACGCATTAGCTTCAGGTAAACTCACTGTCTCAATTAACCCTTTATCCAACAATTCTTTAAAATATCTCTCAAACCTGCCGAAATTCAGGTTGGCCTGGTACATGATTCTGGTGCGGTTGCTCCCTTTTGATGCCGCATATAGAATATCGACTATGATCTCAATTCGGTTTCGGCGGTTCATAATATCTTAATAGAGTCTCTAAAAATCTTCTATATATTACTTATGAATTTTTTGTCTAGAAAAACATTCTAGAAGTTAATAGTGTCCGCTTGCAATTTTGGGAAGGAAAGGTTTATAGACATACAAAGCGGGTGCTAGTATCCTATTTTTTGGCTTTTCTAAAATCTATATACCCTTTCATCTCTTTCAGCATTTCGCGGAGCGTGCTGTTTGTTTTGCGGATTTCGCCTCTTATTTCTTCGAGGAGTCTTTCTGTCTGCTCCATGGTTTTCACCTCCCATATCATGACTGTACTCTACCGTAGAACAGGAAGTTATAAGCACGCGCTTGTGGTGTTAGGTTTGATCTGATATAACACTGAACCGTCGATACAGGCAAAATTATTTTTGATTGTTTATATTTTCTTAGGTGACGGTTGATGTTCTCTGGAAAAACGCAAGCGGAAACTTTTATATACGTATAGAGAGGAATGGAAATATTAATTTGATGTTTGGGGGAAAGTTATGAAAGTTCATCAGAGAATAACGCTTTCTACCTACTTGTCAATGTTGTTTTTTATAGGTTTGTTAACACTTGCAGTGTCGCGGGTTATGGCGGATGAGGATCTTATATGGGACGCGTACGTGCCGGGAACCGGAGAAACTGTTGTTTCTCCAATATTGGAGGACGGACAACCATATCGCATTGTGGCTGACGAGGTCTGGTGGTACGACTGGGATTTCAATCTTGCCGCTGACGCCCAGTATTATACAACTGATGGCTCTAACAGTTGGTATTGGAAAAACTATTTTCCGGCTCCCGGAGGCCACTCTTTTCTGCAGATCGACGGGCAAGACGTAGCTTGGGGCTCTTTCAGCAATGGAACTACAGGTCACACATACCTCATCTACTACACTGGGGAGGGCGCTGCAATTACTTTTAAGATCGTGGACTGGATAGATGGGGACTACGGCAACAATGACTGTAAGATACGTGTAAGAATCTACGAAACGGTTACAGTCGGCGGACACGTAGTAGATTCAAATACGGTGGAAGCGGGCATCTGGTTAATCAGCTTCTTAATGTTGACTGCAATAATTACAGTATTAGCAATCAAGCATTATGCGAAATCCATCCCAGCATAGACTAGTCTTGTGAAAAACATGTTCCGGTTCACTGGACGTCAAACGAGTGAGAATAAAAGTAAAGGAACTAGAAATGAAGTTTTTGCTTATAAGAGAAAAGTGAGGCTAGTCTCCACAGCAGTCGCTTTCGTAATTGTTTTTTCTCTGGTCATCGCTGTTTACTGTTACTACTTGGCGAGTTATTTTTCAACTTCTGAGTTGAACAATAACGAAAAAGAGGGCAAGCTAAGCGATAGTTCCCTTAGAGCGGCTTTGATTGACGCGTTGCATGGCTGTCACCCGAACGAGGAGTTCACGAAATCAGTTAATGAAACTTTACTGAAGGCTGGCTTTGATGTTGATATCTACGAGGGAGAAGAAGTGACGGTCGAGTTTCTGAAGAGGTTGAAGGGTGGATACAAGCTGATCATTCTCCGGATGCACAGTGCCTTATCGAGTGATCATGAGCTGTATCTCTTCACAGCCGAACAGTATTCTGTGGGAAAGTACGTGCAAGAACAGCGTTTTCGGTTGGTGAAAGAGGCTTATGCTACGAAAGATTCGCAGCCTGTCTTCGCCGTGAATTGGGGTTTCGTGAAGAAGCTCATGACTGGAAAATTCAACGGTACACTCGTTATTGTGATGGGGTGCGACGGAGCTCTCGACAAGTTGATGGCTCAAGAGTTCATGAATCAGGGCGCTGTCGGATACGTAGCCTGGAACGGGCCGGTGCTGTTGTCCCATTCAGACAAGGCGGTACTGCGCCTTGTTCAAACTTTGTACGTGGAAAAGCTGCCGTTGGAAGACGCCATAGAAAAAACACAAATACAGATAGGTGAAGATCCGAACTGGGGCACAGTTCTGGACGTTTATCTGCCGCAAACGTAATTTTGTCTAGGTCTGTTATCTTTTTCGTAGGCTTCTTACGCCTAGGAAGCCAAACGCTGAGAGCCCCATTAAGAGTCCCGCAAGGGTTCCGGGTTCTGGTACGGCAAACACTTGCGCTAGTGCCAATGCAACTTCTTGCGTGCAGAGTATTGACATCTCGTCTGACGAGCCGGATGATTCTTTTACGCATCTCCATCTGAATTGGTAACATCCGACCTCCGTCATGACGTACGTGCTTTCTATGGTCTGTTCATCGTTAACAGTGCCTGTGAATAGCGTCGCTCTGTACTGCCAACCTGCGCCAGTGGTGGGGTCATCGTCATAATATACTTGCATTGTGGCTGAAGCGGGCGCGTTTCCGTCTAGGTCTTTGTATGTGCCGTATACGTAGGCAACCGTGGGAAGAGGTACTGTTTCTCCGCCAATGCTGTTGCCGCCGGAATCTTTCACTTGAATCGAGGCTTCGATTGTTGCTTTGGCGGTGCCGATGATGGCCAAGAACATCACTGATGCCAGAATTGCAATAGCGATTTTCTTGTTCATACCTCCTTCTCCTCTATATTTCATTTGAGTTTAAGGTCTTTTATAAACACGTAAGTAGGAGTGTTATAGAAGGCTGTTATATATTTGACATTCAGTGCCACATTTTTCGGTGTTATGCTTACTATATTTGCTCCTTCTGTTGCGGTTAGATTCCGAGTTTCTTGCCGATTGTTTTGGGAACCTATCCAGATTAGGCTCCATTCGATAACCCAGAGAAAATTGTGATTGATAAGAGTATTATAAGGCTATGCGATTTCGCATGTTCTTGTTCCCAAATGGCGCTTGTTTTACTGCCTGGCTTTCGCTCGGCGTTCTCTTACAATTGCCGCTGTGGCGAAGGTGAGGGTTAGTGCTAGTAGGCTTATGGTGATGGGTGTGAGTCTTATGCCCCATGCGGTGTAGTTAAGTAGGAGTCCAGTTATTGGGACCAGGGCTAGGCTCATCGCTATGCTTAGGGCGACGCGTTCTACGCTGTCGAGTTCTTTTTCTGGAAATAATGCCTTTATTAAGGTGTAGCCTGGCAGCCACAGGACGAAAATTGATCCGAGGATGTATCTTGCGTAAACTAGTGGGAAGGCGTTTTCGGGTATGATAAAGACGAGTAGCGCGGTTGTTGATGCGAGGATTACGGTTATCCAGTACCAGTAGACTTGGCTTGAGCTTAGATAAGTGGTAAGTTTCTGTGGGGTTAGGGTTTGGTGTGGTTCTAGGTGTAACTCTTCTTTTTCTTGCAAGTACAGTATGCGGTTGAATATTTCCCGTTCTGAAAGCGGGAGCTTTTCTTGAACGAGTTTTATTAGCTGTTTAACATTTTCTGGTTTGCTTTCTTTTACGGTTTGAATTATGCATTGATCCATCTCGTCCTTGGACAAATTTTTGCGCATTGACTAGACTCCTCTAAGTTATTATAATATGATCTTCTCGATGAGGTTAATGAATTTTGTCAGAGCTATAGGCAGTGCTTGTCTTAACAGTTCAAGATGTGGGGCTTACTCAAGTTTTAGCGCAGGGCTATAGTTTAGCGGGTGACTTTAAAATGTAGTTAAACTTGTTTTAGGTTTACGCTGATGTTATTATGCCGTAGATTCGTATGGCTACAGTTATGAGGAATAATATTCCAATTGTTAAGGCGGCGTTCCTTAATCTTTTTCTGTTGATCAGTATGTTTGTCTTTCCGTAGTGTGGCGAGATGAGTTCGGAGGTTATGAGTAGGATGATGGCGGTGACTGCCAGCCAGAGGCTAATGTCCCAGAAGGATAAGGGAAAGTTCATAGGTTGTTCCTCAATGATTTGGTGTTATGCTTCACTATGCTAGAGCATTTTAACTTTTCTAGTTGATTGAGCCGCCGCATGCGAGGTTTCAGATTGAGAATAAGAAAGGATGGTGCCACGGAAACGTGCTTGTAGAGGTTTCCGTTTTACGTCAACGCTTTCTTTTTATCGCAGCGTACGCCACTAGAGCAACTATAGAAGTTGCGACAGCGGCGATTGTGGCTGGCTCTGGAACCATGAATCCAGGTTGGGTTGGTGGTACTCTGTTGTCAAATTCTTCTGATCCTTCGGTTTTGCCCAAGACATACACTAGCATCCTAGGAGCGATGGAATCCAAGTCAACTGTGAATTGGGTAGGGCTGTCTGTGATAGCGCCTATACCTAAAGGCTCAAACGCCCACCAAATAGGGTCTGTTGTTCCGAGGTGATCCATGAGTGATGCAACTGTATATGCTGCACCATCTGTTATTGCTATGCCGTCATGTGGCACCTTTATACCATCCGTGTGTTCAGTCTCTGGTTCCCAATCAGTTATTGGTGCACCATCCACTTTCACGCCATTTACTCCTAAGCCATCATGGCACGCGTCTGTCATTACCAAGAGAATGTAAGGGTCAGTCGTCGGATTGCTGCTGCTTCCTTCCACCCATACGTCAAACGTCTCCGAGGTTCCAGTCATCACGGGTAATGCTGGATAGAGTCTTATCGTGCCCTCTGCAAGAACGGAACTGGTTGCAGCTACCAATAGACTTACACCTATTACTAGTAAGATCAGTTTCTTCATCCTTATCTCCAAACTATTCTTTGAATATCATCCTTAAATATGTGTAAGTAGGAATTTTCTAGAAATCTTTATGGCATTTTCTACTATCGTTTTTGGTTCAAGATCAAGCCCGTTATCATGTAGCGCGTGCTATTTATGTGAGGTATAGAGGCTTCGTCGATAGAGTTGTCGAGGTTGGCGAGAAAGAGGCTGTTGAAATGATTAAGAGGGTTGTTCGAGAGGAAGGTCTGTTGGTGGGTCCTTCGACGGCGGCGGCTATTATGACTGCTGTGGATGTTGCCGGAGATCTTGGGCTTGGGAAGAATGTTGTTACGGTGGCAGCTGACAGCGTGTTTAGGTATTCAAACATATTGAATAGCGTTTAGCGCTCGCTCCTGCGCTAACCTTGGCAGGATACGGAGAGGTTTGTGCAGCTTGTTGTTAGGGTTCCGTTGTTTCCAGAATTCTGTATATGGCTTCGATAATATTGCCATCTTCGGATGTGTGAGTCTTTTCGATGGTTACGGGTTTTCCTGTGGTTTTTGTTATTGCGCATGCGATGGCGCTGCAGATTGGGCATCCGATTTTGCCGTGTATGTACGAGAGGTTCTTTTCTTGTTTGCATATATCTTGATATATTGAGTTAGTTATTTTTACGCAAATTGTGTTGTCTTCAAATTGGATCACGTTGACCGAATCATCTGGTTTTTTAACGACTTTGCTGGTTTTTATTTGCACTTCTGTGTCTTCGGCGATTTCTAGGTCTTCGATGAAAAGTTTGGGAAGGTTTTGCCGTAGGTATTCCAGGTCGACCTTAGTGAAGCTTGTTCCCAATGTTTCCTCAAAGAGTTTCGATAGCGCTAGGCCTGGTGGGGTGATGAGTAAGGCGTCTGAGTTTTTTAGGAAGGTCTTGTCTTCTTCTTGTTGGATTTCTTCTGGCGCTGGTAAGTTGGTTTTTTGGCTTCTAGGTAAGTAGACTTTGGTTGCTTCGAAGTCTTTGAAGTATTTTGGCGGTAAGTATGTGGCGTTGCCTTGGTAGTCAAGTTCTGTCAGTATCTGGTTAAGTGCTGTTAGCGAAGGAAGTATTGTGGAGTCGAGTAGTGCCTGTCTTATGTATTTTCCAGAGGCTATGTAGAGGGTTAATGCCCCCCAGAATGTTAGACCTAAGCCGATGAAGGCTAGGATTAAGGATGTGTAGATTGTGGAGAAGGCTAGGGCGGTTAAGCCTAACGCTAGTAGAAGCAGGCTGACCAGTCTTGTTGGACTGAGAACCACTCGAATTTGCCGCCCTTCAGCTGTTCCTTCTTTCTTGGTTTTTGGCATCTTTACCTACGCTTTCCTTTATTAAGATATTTTTCACGTTTTTCTTTTAGTTATAGGTTTTGCTTGTTGTATGATGTTGGTTTAGCGCTTGCTTGTGAGTTTAGAAGATTTTTGGGCTTTTTTGCGTGCGCTTTTTGTTTTTAAGTTGCGGAAGTGGTTGTTTGTATCATTTGGGTTTTCCATATGTGTGTTGGCTCGTCGTTGACGTTGGCTATTTCGCTTTTTATAAGACCGGAGTTTTCTGCTTGTGAAAGTTTTTGCAGCAGTTTTTCTTCTGTCACGAACTGGCCGGTTCTGTTTTTGTACGTTGTTGCGATGGCGTTTAGTGTGGGTGTTGTTGCTTTTTCTGTTTCAAGAATAGCGTCCATTAATTGTTTATTGGTTTCTGAGAGTTTTTGGTAGGCTTTAGCGTTTGCTTTTCTTTGTTTTTTTGTTTGGAAGGCGTAGAGGATTAGAATCGCAGGGAGTGGTGCAGCTGTTAACGCTGCGAGGCGTATGCCGTTTTGGGATAGGAGTAGAGCTATTTGTGTCCAAGCTTTGATTGGCTGCCAGTGTTGGGCTATTGCTTCCGCAAGTGGGAGCAGTTCCTCCGCTTTTGTTATGTTTTGCGGGTTGAGCGGGTATGTGATTAGGCTTAGCTTTACCATTTTTTGTTGCGCAGCTGAGCTGTTGGTCATGAATTGTGCGTTTTCGTACCAGTAGAGAACCACCTGGGTTTGGTTTGTTTGTATCCATTGGAATGCGAAGTACCTGGCGATTATGGGGGGGTTTTGGAGGATTTGGATGTCTTTCAGGTCTAGTTGTGTGGCTCGGACGGGTCGTTTGATGCTTATAGGCCAGGTGATGAGACACGCTTCCCAAGGATGCATTTTCGACGTTGATGATCCTATTTCCACCGCTACCCAAATGGTTTCTTCGGTTTCATCTAAGGGATGGTAGGCATATACTAAAGAGGCGTCCTGTCTTGATATTTCTTCGAATCTTTTGTCGCGATATATGAATGCCAGGTTGTATCCCTGGATTTGTGGCAACAGCAGAGTGTTTCCCTGTTCGCCCGAAGGGGTCCTAATTATTATTTGGGCTGGGCCTTCCGTTAAGGCGAAAACTGGGGCTTGAATGGACAACAGAAAGATTATGCCGACAATTATTGCGGAAATTTTGGCAATGTCCACTTTGTGGAACCCGATGGGTGTGGGTCTAAGTAGCCTGCCACAAGTTAAGCAAAAGTCTTTGCTGTTTTCACGTTTTGGGTCGCAGTCTGAACATTTTGGTGATGGTTTGAAGAATATTTGCGCGTGGAGTATCTTTTCTGCGAATGCGAGCAGAAAAAGTGTTCCGGCAAATATGAGTATCCAGCCGCCAAGCATATGGAAAAGCAGTAAGGCTGTTTCCTCGCCGAAATGATAGCCTATCAAGAGGATTGTGGTTATTCTTGTTATGTTAAGCAAGCAAACTAATAAAAATCCCAACAGAAATATTGCGATTTTCTTCCATGGTTTGTCTCGGATTATGTAGGCTATGAACACTGCGAATACTACGAACCCGATGAGGCTGTAGATGCCGGAGCATGCTATGTCTACGGCGAAGGATATCGGGGCGCCGCCAGGTCTTGTGATCTGTATTGTGGGAGTGCCGTATTCGTTTGTGAGGGTGGATGGTATGCCTAGTAAGTGGACTATGGTGTAAGACGCTTCTGAACTCATTACGGATAGCGTTGAGCCCAGCGCGTACAGAATTTCTGAGGGTGGTGGCGTTAAGAATATGAGTAAGGCTATAGGAAAGGCAAGTTGCCTTAATGTTTGGGGGTTGAAGAGGATCATGGTTAAGCCACCCACGAAGATTGGGAGGGCAAGCATATGATATTCCAACGGGATGAAGGTGTAGGACCCATGCCAATATAACAAAATTGCTGTTATGGATAGTAAAATCCCTGCGGTTGTTGGTAGATGTCTTGTGTTTTTGGGCTGGTTTTTGCTTTCAAGGGATATTGCTGTTCTTAGCATTGCTCTTTTGCGGTAGATCAGGTAGACAAATAGTAAGGGGATGGCTAATATGTGGCTTGTTGCCTCGGCTTGAAGGGCGTCGTTGAAAATTATTGTTAGGTCTTGGAAAAATATTGCCAGTGTTGCGACCGTCACTGTTGCAGTTTTTATAGTTAAGGCTAAGAGTTGTTGACTTACCAGCGAAGACCAAGGATGTGCAAGACGAATTTTTTCCATAGGCTCTTGCCATCTCAAGCTACTGAGAGAACTTTATTTTAAGAAGTATTCCGTGAGTGAAATAGCGGAAAATCGCCCTATGCAGAGCTATTACAAAAAGTAAATAGTATGTGTCGTATAAAAGGTGCTGCAGTAGTTTTTCTTAAAATTATTGATGATTTGAAACTCAGAAAATCCCATTTACTTTTCCTGCAGGGGGGCTCCTAAATTTTCTGACTTAGGAGCAAGACCTTAATTATTATCCTTGAAAACCTTTCTTACAATGGTAAATGATTGGGGTTCTCTCTAGATTCTGGAGGGACTTAACCAGCACACGCTTAATTGTCTGCTTCGACAGAAATTACCAACATCAGACTTCGATTTTGTGATTAAATAGGCAAAGACTATGATAGTGGAGAACGATAAGATTAGAAAAAAATTGTTACCGTGAGTCCACGAATAACTGTTAGACTGTTTTTCCAAAGTTCTTGGCTACAATAGCTATATCGATAATGTCAATTTTTCCATCAGCACGTAAGTCTGCTTCTGGATTCCAGTCGGGGTCTCCGGGAATGGTGCCGAAAGCCTTCGCCACAATTGCTATGTCCCTTATGTCTATTTTTCCGTCGGGAAATAGATCGCCTATCAGTGTTGGCGTCCGTTTGCCAATAGGTACTACAAAAAGCGGGATAGTTTGAGGGGACAGGCCTAGAATCCTTCGTAGTTCGCTTGCCCCTGTTCCGTTCCATTCTTCAAGGCCTTTGCTAATCACGTTTGCACTTAGGTTCCATGTGGATGCTTCAAGAACTAGTTGCTGAATTACGGCTCCGGCGTTTACCTCCATAAACTCGTGTGGTAAAGTGCCACCATCGCCAGTGTTGCCATTGTTGTAGGATGAGTTGTAAACGATGAGGAATATCAGTGGCGCAAGCGCTGCCCACGATTGGCCAGAACACGCATTTGCTATATCTAGCCTTTTATCGTCGTGAAGTATTTTTGCAACAGAATGGTTTTCAGGCAGATATTGGTAAACCCCGGTGGCGTGTGAAACAAAGATTACAAGCGGATAAATTCCCATAGCGCTTGGCGTGGTCCTGTGATATGAGGTTTTATATGTAACGTTGGTATAGCCGTAGGCAGCCCACAACAGTTGAGAAGCCTCCTGTGAGGATAGGTTTTCTGCAGACCATCGCTTCGCAAATTGCATGTTTTTCAACGCATCTTCAAAAGACAGTTGACTGTATTGTACGGGTGGAAGGTTACCAATCATGAGGTCGTAGTTTGGAGACGCGTTGGGATACGGATTTGCAGGATAGCCCAGCGGCATGACCAACAATGGGATTGAAGTGCTGGGCAATTTTAGGTCGTTGCGTAATCCTTCGGAATTTATGGCTCCTACACAGCATGTTCCAAGGTTCAAGGATGCAGCGGCCAAATACACGTTTTGAACGAGGCAGCCGGCTTCTGCTGAGGCAAAATAAGGATTGCTCATTCTGGTTTGATTCCAGACAACGACCAGAACAAAGCTTGCGTCGCTTGGCCAGTTTTGATCGTGGGGACGTAAGGTTTCCTTGTTTACTGTTAGGTCGTGAACAACAACGGAATTGTTCTGTGGGATATAACGGTAGCTACCCGTGTGGTTGACAGGGAATATCGTTAAGGAATAGTCATAACCTATTCTTGGTACGATCCTGTGATTATTAGCGTGGCCGTAGGCGGCGCATAACACTTCTAGAAGTTGCTGGCTAGCTATGTTTTCGCTGGTGTAGCTGCGTATGGATTGCCTTCGACTGATAGTTTGCTCCAGAGAAACAAATGACGTATGTGATGTGTTAATGTTAAAGAGGGCTATGAATAGCACTAACAAAATTGCTGTTCTCTTAACAGATGCACGTGACATCTTGTACAATTTGGAAACAATCATCCTAGATACGCCTTTTCCAGACTTGTAAGAGGCAATTGATTGGCTTAAACATTTCGCGCGTAATGCTCTTTTATCCATAATTTCTCCCTTTTGTATGGTTTTTAGTTTGCCATGATGGGTGTAGCAAGGAGTTTCTTGTGCGCTTGTGCGCAGATGGCAAGCAGCGAAGCGTTTACTTCTTTTGGCCTTTCCTGAAGGCGACGTAGGCTTTGATTTCTTTCAGCATCTCAGCAAGTGCAAGGTTTGTCTTGCGAATTTCCTCTCTTATATCTTTAAGAAGCTCTTCAGCCTTGTCCAACACATTCACCTCCATAGCATGAGTTCAAGTGTATGAATGAAGGAAAGAATTCCAGGTCAGGCAACACCTCAGTAGGAACTTTAGGGACAGTTTCCATCTCTTCTTTTACGAATCGTTTCATTTTTCCCCATTTTCATTAGATCAGGTCTATCAATTAAAATAAAGACGCGACCGCAGTCTGCACACCGAAACAGCCTTGAGTTGCCTACTTGAGAGAAGCAGGATGAAAAACAAGCGGGACACACAGGCATTTTACTTATCGCCTTTCTTTTTTTTATTTATTGCTTATTAGCACGCCTTCTGGAGATGTTTTCGTTGGTGTAGCTGCGTATGGATTGTCTGCCACTGACAGTTGTTCCAGTGGAAATGATGCATTGGATGAAGCAGGAAGCGTAAAGTAGAGTATGAATGACGTGATTAAACTGGCTGCTCTCTTAGCCATGTGCAATTTGACACCAAGTGTAGGTGGAAACTCCGTATTATCACTACTTCATGAGTGTCAGCGCGCGCGAAACTCGTCTGACACATAGCACGTGCCGTTCGTCGCCCCTCTATAAATAATCAGGACGAACGAATTGAACTGTAGCAGCCCAGCTTGGAACCTAGAACGCGTTCTTTGTGCCCCTCTGTCACACGTGTGCGGTGCTCAGCTTTCGATATCTATTTAAGTGTTCCAAGCTACGATTTAAACTGGCGGTTTCTTGCCGAGCCATAGAATTCATCGTTACGTAAGCAAGGTTCTGCTGGGTAAGTCCTATAGTGAAGTGCATCGGGCAATCGACCGCCCTTATCTTTTTTGGGGTAGAAAGCATAGGCGCTTCTTTCACACGCCCCTTGAAGCTTACTTTATAGGCTCTTTAGCCTCAACTGACCTTAGGGGCGGTTTTGCGGGTCTCGTGCACATTTGGGTTGACCAGCAGTGTTCCAGAGACAAGAATTCTAAAAAATGGCTGGAATTCATGGCAAGACAGGAAGAACTTCATAGAAAGCGAATGCGCTTGCTGAAAACGTTCGCGAACCAGAAATATCGTCGGCGCGTCAAGCGCAGGAGACGGGCGCACAGGAAATGGATTTTTTAGCTATGATAAGAGATAGGTCAACATGTTTGTTTGAACTTCCGCACATGAGCACGCTAATCTTATAAGACTTTCTGAATTGTGCACGATCGTGCACAGATTGTGCACACTTCCGTGACCAAGGCGGTGACCAAGGCGTGACTAGGTCACAGTGCGTGCACGTCATTCATTTATGCCTTTTATGTGATTTTTTAACTGCCTAGTTATGTGTCTTTTTCAGAACTCTTTAAGAATCTGTCCATGCAATACTGTTAGGTCTTTTTACCCAGTGTCTTCTTTTTTTTGGCGATATTTTATAGTTGCTCGTTCTTTTATACGTTTTTCTTCCAACAGTTCTACTAGACTTGTAGGAATGGTGTCCAACAAATCGGACGCACACAGAAAAAAGAGGGAAGATAGCGCGCTTTCGCAGGGGTAGCCTATGGTGATAACTGCCAGTTCCATGTGTCTTGGCTTATCAGCGCTCCGGTAGTCGGGTTTCTCAATTCTGCAACCCAAGCATAGGTGCCAAATGGCGCACTAGGAATCGTGAATGTTTGCCAGAGAACATTGCCTGAGTCGTAGCCTGCAGGTATAGTGGTTGTCATGTCAAGCAATGGACCGTATAGGGTTCCGTCTGGAAGTTTTAGAAATATTTTGGCTCTGACTGGCAAAGCCGCGCCGGGGTTCCTGACGCGGACATAAACTTTCATTGTTTCTCCGATGTGATAAGGTGCGGTTTTGTCGGTCCAGATTTCGAAGTAAGTGTTAAATACTGCTTTGATTGTGCCTGTTCCTGTGACGGTGGCTGTGGATCCTGAGATTGATACGCCTCCGGTAGTTTCCCAGTGGTCAAAAACCCAGCCTGAAGGTGCGTTGGCGCTAACGGAGTAGGATGCGGCAGCATACAGTCCTGTTTGTCCGTGTGTGTAGGTTGTTCCGGCGAAAGTGATTGAGCCAATGGTTGAGGGATCCGTGTAGAAGGTTATTGTGTACTTGACTATTATTTGGGTGAATACTGCTTTGATTGTGCCTGTTCCTGTGACGGTGGCTGTGGATCCTGAGATTGATACGCCTCCGGTAGTTACCCAGTGACTGAAGGTCCAGCCTGAAGGGGCATTAGGCGTTACGGTGTAGGTTCCTCCAGCGTACTTTCCGGTCTGACCGTTTGTGTATGTTGTGCCGGCAAAGGTGATAGAGCCGATAGTCGTAGGATCAGTGTAGAAAGTTATTGTATGTCTATATACGGTCAGTTTATACGCTGTTTTGTAGGCTTTGTTGTTTCCTTCGTCGAATTCGCTGACAAGGTTTGTTGCGTCGATGATCCAGCCGACCCAGTATGATCCTTCGGGTATGTTGGCTGGGAAGGTGCCTGTCCAATCAGAGTCTGCGTAAGCAAGAGCAGCGATGTTTGAAATATAGTCGGTGCCGATTAAGTAGTCAGATGGACTGATGGTCGTATCGGTGGATGCGTAGTAGTATACGTAGAAGCCGCCTGATGATGCAGTGCCGAAGTTTCGGACGTCACACCAGACAGTGAAGGAAGTTGTACCTGCATAGACTGTGGTTGGACTGAAACCTGAAAATGACTGACCGTCGTCTGTCAGGTCGGCTTTGTCGGTTGGTGGTGTTTGTCCATTCATTAGATTGATGATGTCGTTGAACTTGGCTGAGTTTAGTCTGGTACCCGAATTGCTTCCAGTGCCATCGTTGCCATAAGCGTGTACAGTTAGAATGTAGCGTCCTGGGTAGCCTGGATAATCGTAGACCCACACTGGAGAGCCGCTTTGCCCTCCTGCGGTGTCCATGTAATACCAGTGTTTATATTCGGTGGCGGTGCGTCCGTAGTCTGCATCGTGGTACATGCGGAGACCAGAGGACAAGTCTCCTGGATAGCCTGCGGTGTTAAGAATCGTTGTATAGACTGGATGCGATGGAGACGCCGTCATTCTTCCCATCCAGCCTGTGAAGTCGCCGAGGTTGCGATCCAACTTGCAGAATGCCATGTCGTGGTTCCAGTCTTTGTTATATACCCAGCCTGTGTAGGTCCACATGTTGGTAGTCCAAGCATGGTAGTAAGGCGTACGCTGGTATTGTTGAGCTTGGGCTCCGTCGTACCCAGGTATCACCTCTATGGAACTGACCCAACCGCCATGATCATGCATGTAAACGCAGTGGCCTGCAGTCAGAATGAAGTAGCCGTGCCCACCTTGGCCAGGTCCAATTATGGCTGCAGAGCCCATCCACCCACTGCCATCGGCAGCGCGAATGTATATTTTGCATATTGTCCGCCAAGGATATGTGGCTGTGGTGGAATATGGGACAAGTACGCGACCGTCTGGCGGAAAAACTGTCTCCAGAGTCGTCTCTGATGGCAAGAGGCCCGGATAGGGTTCTGTGAATGTTATGTCTGGTTCATTAGACTGCTGTGAAGGATCATTGCAGGGAACCTTAGTCACCTCTCCCGTGGCAACGTCGTAGACTTGCAGACTGGGTTCTACTGGCCCATTATATTCAACCGGTTCGGGCGGAACGATTGGCTGCCAATCCCCTGCCGGATTAGTTGCGGGTTCAGCGTTTGCTGTAGCAACAAGTATTGTGGATGTACAAATCAAGACAAGCAGAAAAATACCTAGTGTCTTATCAAAGGTTTTCATTCTTAGATCTCCTTTATTCTCCTTTTTTTCGCAAGTTAGAAGTGTCAGTCTATCAATATTAGTTTTTTGTGAAAAATGATGCCCAAAGTTCTAGAAGTAAATACACAGCATCCTAAACATGACGGATATCGTGGCTATTTTGTTAACAAAAATGAGTGAAAACTTTAATCTTCTAATGTATAGGACAGTGGTTTCTTGCTTGGGGACCTAGTCATAGCCAGTTTACCACACAATGCCCTTTTGGATTTTTTTCACTTCCACGAACAAATACTTTGTTAAACCATCTGAACTCTTTTTGAAATGAATCACGCCTTCCACTGTTACAAGGTTGCCTTCTTCAAGGTCTCCATATTTTTCGATTGACGCTACTAATTTATCATCTTCAGTGAGGTAGTAAACTAATGGTGGATATATTTCTTCTAAGGCAACTACCACCCATACTTGTTGTGCTGAATGGTTTTCATGTATAGGCGGATAATCTCGGAGTTCTAGGGTTCCTCTAACAACTCCTTCTCTTATTTTATTCATCACAAAACTTACCCCCAAAACTGTTGACATAGTAATCGCAGAAATAACCACTACCATCAAGACTATTTTTAGATTGCTCTTTTTGAGTGTGAATTTCACTTCAATTTCGCCTCTCGTGCGCCTGCAGATGTCTATATTCTAATAGTTACACAACTCCCTAAAATCAATTGCTCTACTGTTCCGAGCGTCTAATAAAGATTTTCCTTACTATTTTTACCATTTTAATGTTCTAGAGGAATCTCTTTTTCCGTCAAGTCTCTTTTGTCGGCTAAGCTCTTTTTCTACAGACTTTTTTGACGCTTTATGTTGAAGGCTCGGTTCTTTCTGCACGTGGAACCTGGATTAGAGGGATTTTCCGTAGTCTTTTGCTACTCTGGCTACGTCTATTATGTTAATTTTTCCGTTGTCGTCCATGTCGTAGTTTGGGTTGTACCGTGGATCTCCAACATACGAGCCGAAGGCTTTGGCGATTTCTGCCATGTCGGTGATGTTAATTTTCCCGTCGTGGTTCAGGTCTGTGATGAAGTATACTGTTATTGTTTTTGTCGTCGTGTTCCATAGGCCGTGTTCGTCTGTCACTTTTAGAGTAACAGTGTAGTTGCTTGGAAGAGCGTAAGTGTGGTTTATTATGGGTTCTGTTACTTTTGTGGTGTTTCCGTCGTCAAAGTTCCATTCGTAGCTTGCTATGTTCCCTCCCGGTGAATAGCTGGCTGAGGCGTTGAAGGTTATCTGCTCGTTGGCTTTTGGCTTTTCTGGAAAATACTCGAAGCTCGCGCGAGCCCACACATGTCTTTCTCCCACAATTTCTCCGCTGCCTTCTGCATCAACTGTAATTTCTTCTTGATTGAAAGTAAGAACGCCATCCCACTGAACGTGAATTCCAGTCTGATGATTATTCATTAATTCTGCAACCTTTTTTCCATCAATGTTCAAGAAGCCTTTTTCATAGTTGCCGATTATTGTGTAGTTGCTTGAACTGCGAGATATAAATGTGAAATTGTCAAAGCTGTAATATAGATTTTTCTTTGGAAAGCCCAAAAACCCTGTGCTCAGATATTCTATGTCTGGGTTTGTTTTGTTCCAGCTTTGCCAAGTCATCAAGTAGAGGTCTTCCTGATTCAGGAAGAGTGATGCCCAGTCTTGCATGATGAACTCGTTTGTCCACCAGTGGCAGTAGAGACCGTATCCCTCAAAATCTTTGTCTTGCACAGTCCCCGAGACTGTAACAACGTCACCAAATCCACCCATGTAGTATGGGTGTCCTGTAAAGCTGTCTTTTGTGCAAATGATCATTTCGTCCTCGCTCCTTGCAAGCCATAATGGTAAACCTCTTGACAAACTTGTAAAATTAAATGCTCCATAGCTTGTACGTACAGTTATGACACGTTTTTCGTTCGGATAGATAGCGATTTCTACATCTCCCTGAACGATTGTAACATTGTGTGGTTCATTGTTCTCAAATTGAAATTGTTTCCCTGTAAAACCGAAAGCGTATTGATATTCATCCATCTTCAATATCATGGAGCTCCCACCATGTGAATCCAACCATCCAGCTAGACTAAGGCGGTGTGCATCGTCTGGAGTGTGCATGATTAGAAAAATTAGCCAGTGTTCAACATTGGAGTTTTTTAGCACTTCATCGTGGAATGACGGTTCTTGCTTGATCCATGAATTGCTATTGCCGCCGTCAACTGCTGATGTAAACCGAGGGAAAACCAAACCACCAAAAACTATGACGAATGAAATTGCAGCCATTCTTAGATCCCAAGAGCGTGGGAGGTCCAATTGAATCACCTCATTTCTCTTTGTGTTAAAACTGTATAATATGTTTTCCGAGTAGTTTCTATAGGTATATTTCGTGTAAAACTGAAAGACTACATTCGATCGATCGAAACCAGTATTATTGGAATAGACATTTTCCCAAAAAAGGCGCGCCTAGTGGCTTTATCGCTATACCATTCACACAGTTATATACGGATTGGTGCACGCGAACCAAACCATTTTTGCCACCACGCGCGTATGCTCAAGGCTTTAACAGGTTTATGGGTTTCACACCAAGCAGAGCCATCAAACGTCTTTCCATTCACTGACCCAGCCATTTTATGCTGAGTATAAACCGATGGAAAGAAGAGATTAACTGACTGAATAGTTTTTAGATCGATCCTTGCCTTGATAATTCCATTCAAGTCTCTGATCGGTCCTTTAACGTTAACGAATCTTGGAGGCTGAAGACTGTCATCAACCCACTCAAAGTCATCGAAAGTCAGAGCTTCATCTTCGATGCCGAAACGTCCTGTGCTGGCAAGTGTCGCCCCAGTCTTAATGTCATATGTTTTTGTAGCAACTCCATAAAAATGGCTATCGTTAAAAATTAGCCATCGGCTATTGGTTTCTTTCCACTTAAATGAGCCTAAAAGCCAAACATGCTCGTAATCCCCGTAACCAGAAAAGAAAAGAGATTTTGTCCCTGACGCGATTTTCCCCTTTATTCTGCATGGCGCGTCATAACCCCCAATAAAGGAGGTAGGTGTTAAATCAACCATATCGGCTGGGTTGGTGCCTTTGCTATACCAAAGAGGAGGCCCTCGATACGTGATATCTAGTTCTACAGACATCGTTGAATTAACATCTATGCGAACTTTGTGCGGATGATGGTAGTCAATCGTAAATTTGGGCTTCGTTCCTATTGTTAAAATGCCGTCTGCATAGCTAAGAGCAGACTTGTCAAATCTACCAGAATATGTTTGATCTTGAATCTTAAATGCGAATTTTGGCCCCCCTAAAGAGATCGATGGATCGAAATCAATGGAGATAAAAATATAGAGAGGTCTTCCTTGAGTATCGATACAAATTCCATGAATATAAGGAAACCATCCAACCGTTGTATTCATTCCTTCTAGCAGTCTTGGCACTAAATCATCTGGGAAAATAGGCATATCCATAACCCTGCTGTTACTCGCGACCATCGAGTTCACGCTCATTTGTGTGAAAGCCTGTTCAACATCTTGAATTTCTTAAATTCAACCGACTTTGCATTTGATGCTACTAGTATTCGTGCTCAAGATATTATTGAAACGTAAATGGTTGATGCTCTCATCCGTCCATAAAAACCGGCGCTATATTGCCGTAATGCATTCCAACTCATACTTTGCTACTGCTTGTTTTGCCGTAAACTTATTTTATGAACGACTTGCGCGTTTGAATAGCGCTAGGAGATATTGACGCTTTTTCTTGGGTCGATAGATTAAGTTTACAAATAGTTTAAAACCTTTTAAGCCTGCCGTATATGCAAGCGGTATATTTGAAGTAAATGCTTGGCTTTGGCTTTTTTCGCTCCTGTACCCGCATTGAGGGCATATGGAACTTCTAGGTGGTCTTGGTTTCAAAAACAGACGCAAACCAATAAGAGCTCTGCTATAAGTAGGTTGCTCTTCAAGGTCACCTGTTTGAATCAGCTTAATTGGCAAGAAATCAGGAGAGAACAGCTTTTCAAGCGAATCTTCGCTAAAAGAGCGTACATGATTGGCTGGGTTGAAATGGTAATTGCATGCAGGACAAATGACAATAGAATAGTCTAATGGTTCCTCATTAGGCACACATACGACGATATATGTAGTAGCAACTCTCTTCATTTCGGATATTGCCATAATGAAAGTATCCTTGTCTAAGTGCTCTAAAACCTCCAAACAGGTTATTAAATCAAAACTCCCATCTTTAAACGGCATGTTACTTACATTGTTCAGAGTTTTTTGGTTTTTAGAATAGCACAGAGCAGCTCTGCTTAAATCTGAGCCGACCACAAAGTACTTATCTTGAATAAGTTCAATGAAGCTGCCTTCACCGCATCCCGCATCAAGAACTCGTTTTGCATCGGAGGGAAATAGTTCAGCAGCTTTCTTGTAATAAGCCTGCATCCTTTTTTCTTTATCGCCACGATATTCTCTCCAATACGTGTCTTGCTCAGACATCGACACTTTTTTAAACATACTAGTGCTCAAAAAAGAAGTCCTCCTTGCTAACAACGAAAAAACCATTAAATTTCAGAGCCCACCGACTAAAAGTGTCCGTAAAGAAACAAAACAAGTATGAGTAAAGCGTAGCTCGAAACCAGTATTAGCGCGCGCGAAACCAGCATTATTGAAATAGAAATTTTTCCCGAAAAAGGCAAGTGGCTAACCCAAGACTCTGTAACGATGAATGTGTAAATAACAACGTAAAGAATGAAGAGAAATAGGAAAACTGTATCAACCCAGCCAAGAATGAAGAAAGCGGCAGACTCAGCGATTCCGACAAGAGCGCACAATTTTCGAAGGGCCTTAGCAGTTTTTAGCCCCTTCGTGACAGCCACTGTTTCTTTTCCAGTCAGAAGGTCGGCCTCATAAGTTCTGATTTCATGATCAAATCTATGAATCATGGCTAGAACCGCAAAGGCAGAAGATATAATCATGGCTTGGATCGTTACAGTGCTTATAGAGGCGACACCTGCAATGAAAGGCAGAAACATACCTGCGAACTGCGTCAATGTGGAGAATGGGTACTTCATTTTGAGTCTGAAAGGTGGAACTGAGTAAACAGTCGAGAGCAACACGATTGCAGAGGCAACTATGAAAAAGCTTAATGAAGCCATCCAAGCCGAAATGAGCCCGATGATAACAGACAGGAATGTCATTGCCAACGCTGTTCTTCTTGAAATTATGTTTGAAACTATCAGTTCTTTACCCATGACTTTTTCCTTTACTTTGTCTATTTCAATGTCAAAACAATCGTTAACAGTCATTGTATAAGTCAAAACTAACGGCATTCCTATGGCCAGTCCTTGAATTTGAAGCGGGGAAAAGTCATTGTTTAAACTAAGCGCGAAGGCGAAGCCCATAACGGCCGCGCCGAACCACTTCTGCCAACCCTTAACGTCTAGGAACATCCATAGACCGTTCATGTAGCGCTTGAGTTGATCTGTTCTCACGAATTCAACCTCCTTCATGATTTCGTTTTTGTTGTGACTTTCCTTTTTTTCTTTTTGTTGAAGCCGATTTTACGTAGTTGATCAGCTTAATTATAGGTCTTGTTAAGCGTTCTTCCTTTGAAAATAAAATCGTTGGCCCCACCTCGCCATATTTGATAGCATCTCTCACGTTTTCAGACGTAAGCATGCTCATTTTCTTAACGCCTTTATCCCATTCTTCTTGGGTTCTGAACCATTTATGAATTGTTTTTTGAAATGACACCGTATACCTACGCCTATTGCGCCTGTCCCATTCCTCTTGGTATTTTTCTAAGGTTTTTTGAGAGTAGTCTTGTTGTTCGTATGCTCTGGCTATGACTTTGCCGCAGATTTGGCCACTCTCTAGGGCAGGTCTCACACCCTCGCAGAACCAAGGCGTCGCATGGCCAGCAGCGTCTCCAACTATTAGGATACGATCGGAACAGAATTTCTCTATCGCGCCAATCGGTATCGAACCGAACTCTGACCGTACAGTTTTGGAGTTCTTAACCATTTCACTGTACGGCCAGAAATTCTTGTAGGCTTCAAGAAAATTCTTCCTTACAGTAGTCTCCGGATAGTCTAAGGAGTCTGTCACTTCTGCTATGCCAAAGCGTGCTTTTTTTCCGTTTAAAGGGTAAAACCAGCCTCCCCCGGTGCCATATTTTTTGCCGGCGAGAATGTGCATTTCATTAGGATCTTCTATTTTGCAGTTGTCTAAGATTTCACCATAAGCATGACTATAGAATGAAGGTAAACTTAGTCCAAATTTATGGGCGACGAAGAAAGATTTTCCGGAGGCGTCGACTAAGATGTCGGTTTCAATGTCTTCGTTTGCTGAAAGTTTTAATGTCAGATTTTTTATCCCGAATGCTTCTCTGTTCACTTCAAAATCTACGACCTTTATGTTCTGAAGCACTTCGAGGTTGCCTCTTTTTCTTGCTCTTGTGAGCAAGTTTTTGCATACTTCTTGGTAGTCTAGAGTTAAAAAAACTGGTTCAGAGTACTCCCATGTGGCTGATGTACCCACTGGGCTCCTGTATGTATACTTGGTGTAAGTCTGAAGTACCGCATCCTTAACACCATATTTTTCCACAGTTTCTGGAAAAGTGAATGGCGAAGTTTTTGTTGGATCGCCTATTCTTCCCTTGTCAATGATAACAACAGCCGCATCTACCTTAGAACATATATATAATGCTGTGGACAGACCTGCTAAACCTCCGCCGATTATGGTTATATCGTATTTCATTTTGATTTCACTCGCTGTAGAGCTGTCTAGCTGAAGCGTATCGATCGATATTTGTAATGATGTTCTCGTCAAATCTCGAAACAGCTTGGTGGTGTTGATTATTAAATGGGCTGATCGCGCGATCGATCTTTTAATGTAGTAATTCACTGGCGCGGGCTAATTTCTATTCGATACGATAACTCTTTTGTGATGTTAAATCGATGGGAACTTCGTCATGGTACAGTTACTGTGATCGTCTTGCTGCTCGACGATACAACTATTCCAAATGGAGAGAATATCTGAAACATGAGTGTGTAGTTGTTTGGAGACGGACTTACTGTGCCTTTAAGCAGCGTCAGGTTGAAGGTTTGTCCAGCGGTGATATCTCCTGGTCCATAATCTTGTCGATAAACAATCCGATTTGAACTATTTTTCACAGTGAGCCTTGCAGTGAGATCTGTAAGATTATAATATGATATTCCAGATCCGTAGAAGGCATAGTCGTCTCCGGGATTATACAGTTCTTTGTTTGTAGTCACGGAGCTTTCCATAAGCAAAGCAATTGACGTGTCTTCTGCATAATAGTTTGCAAAGCTCTGAACACTTTCCTCGTCTATAGGCTGATGCGTGAAATTAACGATCATATGATAAGTGTGAGTGGAAACGTTGGTGGCTTTACTAAATTCGTACACTGCGCCGCCTTCGGTTATATTAATCCTTTGATTGTAATAATTGTCTGATCTCCACTTGTTTACATTCACCATTTCGTCGTACTTGTAGACAATAAGTATGTTGTGCGTTCCGTCTCCGCCAATGCTGGTGTTAGAAAAAGGCAAGGCAACTCCGAAGACACTCCGTGTATCGTTATGGAGAAGAGGAAACGAGCCAAAATAGTCTGTATACGTGTCTGGGTTAACAACTGAAGCGTTAGCGTATGTCGTATTAAACATGTAAAAAGTGCCGTTGTAATTGAAGCCTGCCGTTCTAGTCAAGTAAAACGGATACCACCTCCATCCTATAGGGATAGTAGCAAAGGCTGGTACAGAAAACGTTCTTTCGACGGAAACAAGACCGTTATTACGCATGATCCATGTGGAGTTCACGTAGATAGGATTGCCAAAAACGTCTCGGGCAATTTCGCCCGAGCGGCCCATAATCCTTGAAGAAGTTTGCAATATGATGTATTCGCTGGTATTAGCGATGAGTGCTACTATAGCGCTCGAATCTCCTCCAGTTGACAATATCTTGCCAGAGTACGGATTATAGAACAATGACGTGAACAACGGCAGGAGATTATAATATGGCTTCCATCCGATGTTTGCAAGATTCCTTGAACTTGATGGATCAATAAGCAGATCGTAGTATTGCGTGATCTCTCCGCCATTAGTGGCGTTAAAAAAAAGCTCAAGATCTTTGACTATAACTCTAATTCCAGTTTCTCCCACATAACTCCGAATCGAATCCGTTGCATGTGTATAAGCGTAAGATGGAGCGGCATTTAGATAAACTAGGCACATGGAAAATGAGACAAGAATATGAAGGGCACTTGACGCACCGACCATTTTTGACACACTCTCTCTATTAGGTTTTCCTTTTCAAATTTAGAATTTTCGTTCAACTATGAAATCGGCAAGCCTGATGAGCATGCGCTTTGCATCGGATGAAGGAATTCGGTTCATGCTTGATTTTGCAGTAGCTATGAAGGATTTGGACTCGGTGTAGGCTCGTTCGACAGCCTTTGTTGAGAGAACGATTTCTATGGCTTCTTTCACATTCACGTCACGTACTCGTGGCGATCTAAGTATGGCCTTCAGCGTCTCTCTTTCCTTTTGGGGCAGTTCAGTGAAACTATACAGCAACACTAAGTTTCCAAGCTTGTGCTCCCTGATGTCTTTTCCAGGCTCTTTGCCCAACTCCGCAGGGTCACCCACAATGTCCAATATGTCATCTCGAATTTGAAAGGCTATCCCACAGTTCCAACCAAACTTCGACAAGGCACCTATCTGACTGCGAGTCCCGTTTCCGACAAGCCCGCCTACTTTACAGGCAACCTCAAACAATACGGCGGTTTTGGCTTCAACCATTTCAAAATACTCTTTCTCAGAAATTGATGTGCGCATAGTCTTCTTTATGTACTCTGATTCTCGACCGGCCTGCTCGAACAAAACGTCCAACCTTTCTCCTTCAATGATCCTCCTAAGCGCAGAGCTAACGACGTTCTCGATCATTCTTGATTTGGGAGAACCCTTGATCGCCTCAAAAATGACCTCCCTGTAATGCATGCCAGCCAGAATAGCCATAACATCATCGTACTTTGCTCTAACAGTAGGCAAGCCTCTCCTCAAACGAGAACGATCTATTATATCATCAAATATGAGCGTGTAATTGTGAAGTAGCTCGATGCCTGCAGCCGCTGAAACGGCTAATTCACCATCGCCGCCAACAGCCTCACAAGAGAAAATCGTTAGGGCTGGTCTTACCCGTTTACCGCCAGAAGCTACTTGATGCACGAGTATTTCATAAAACTCCTCAGAAGCATGCATCTTTAAGAGTTTCAACAACAAATCGTCAACTAATCTGCCTTTTCTAGCCATTTTCTCAAAGAACTCCACCGTAGTTTCCTCCATCAACATAATCCTGGTTCATAGGCAAAACAATTACACGCGCGGCATTTTCAGGAAGCGCCGCTGCATCCTTACATGTAGCTCTACGCGAGCACTTTCTACGTCAAATCACAGCCTTCATGGCAGCAGTACCTTGCACAATCTTCCCTTTTTCTTCTTGGGACGCCACGTACTAGCTTACCACGCAACATTCTGAACCCTTCCCAACAAATTTGCCCTTCTTCCAACCTCAGCGTCTTGATTCTTCCCTCTTCTTCGATTTCAAGATAAATCGTGCTTCCTTTAAGTGCATAGCGCGATTGCATTTTAACCAAATTGTTTTACTCAACCCTCCTTATATCCATATGAGTAGTAATTCTATAGAAAATAGCTATAGAATGTTTTTACAGGTTTGTTCTTGTATCCAAGAGGTTTTGTTGATACACAGCACTGGTTTGGCAACGAATGACTGCAGTTGAATCTTTTTGGTGATTTAAGCTGTGAATGGAGATAGCCAAAATTGTTCCATTTTCTGCCTGATCCAGCATTCGGCGTTCAGAATGCCCATGAAAATAGAAAAAAGGGTAGTTCTTATTTTTTATCTATAGTGTTTAAGGAGTGACTGAGACGGTGATCGGAAGTGTGTATGCGCTGTACTGCTTTCCGTTGTATGTGAATTTGAGTACTGCTCCAGAGTTGAGTTCGTAGCATCCAGGTGAAGTGTACTCTTGGTGGCCGGCGGGGTTAAGGTCGGTTGACATCTTAAAGATTAAAATTGCCATTTCGCCGAAGGGCAGTGTTCCGATGTTCCATGTTAAGAACACTTTATCCGAATTTCCTTCTGTGTAGTATGACACTGTTCCATGAGTACACTTCACCGGGAACGGTTGATCGATTTCAAGCTCTGCGCCGAACCTGTCTGTGACCACGACATTTTCAATAGCTCCAGCCACACTCACCCATCGGAGATCCACACCGATGCCCATAGTCCAGTGCACATCTTCACCCACAGTTGCGGTGACTGTCGTGGGTGCTATTTTCCATGTTAAGCCGTCTTCTGAAATCCCCTTGTTAAACCAGCAGTACGGTATTCCTGCGGACACTGGGAAAGCTGAAAGGACGACACATGCAAACATTAGCATCGTCAATAATCCAAGCAATTTTTTCATTTCTTACCCTTCTCCTCCTACACAAATCAAATGTATCGCCAATAAATAAGGGATATGGAATCTTATTATAGAAAATTGATGTAAAGAAAATATGGTCTGAGGCGGTGTTTTGATGGGAAGCAGTTCTGTCAAATCAAGAAGACCCTTTCTTTTATACACATGTCCCAAAGGTTTAGACGCTCGTAAACTAGCCTTACATAGGTGAACGGGAAGAGGGCGAAGTCCTCCTTTGAACGATATCTGCCGAAAATTATGCCCAAAATTAGTCTTTCAAAGATTAATGGTGGATAAATTAATGAGATTAGATTTCCTGGATGAACTATCCTCCAGAGAACAAATTTTTTTTCTCCGAATTTTTTGTAAAGCAGAACTCTACTTCTGAAATTTTTGCCCATGCGAATGAACTCCTTCGGCTTTAGGGTGACCTTCTGATGGTAAACCACCATATTGGGATTGAAAAGTATCTTTCCAAACTTCTTGGCTCTGAGGGCAAGATCTCTGTCCGAGTTAGTGATATATCTTGTATCGAAACCTCCGATTCGTTCAATAACGCTCTTCTTATAAGCAATGTTACAAGTCATGAACTGCCCGGGCCCTTCGTTTCTAACGACCCTATCGGAAAATGTGGGTTTGTAATCTTCCGCAACATAAAACGTCCTGCCCTCTACGCCTGCGCAATCTTTCCCTTTTAGGAATCTAAGGCCTTGTTCCAGCCAGTTCTTCGCTACAATACAGTCGCCGTCTGTGAAAAACACGTATTCTCCTTTCGATAGTTTTATACATTTGTTTCGGCATTCAGCCACTCCAGCATTCTTTTTGTTGTTGAAGTATCTTATCCTTTTGTCGTCAAAATCTGCTATCATCTTCTGTGTATTGTCGGTGGATCCATCATCGACTATAACAATCTCAAAATCCTTGATCGTCTGATCCAGAAGTGCCTTAATGCAGCTGTGTATGTACTTTTCGGCATTGTAAACGCACATTAACACAGAAATTGAAAAAGCAGGTCTCCCCTATTTAGTTTTACGAAATTGTTTGGCGGTTTCTCGTGGTTTTCAATACTTTCCAATATGACTCCGCTGTCCCTATGTCTATCCTGGTTTCCCCTTTTTCCACTTTCAATGCGTAGACGGCAAATCCATCATCTATCAGATGCTGGATCGCGCTTGTTAGTTGTATTTCGTTATGTACGTCCGGGCGGGTTTTTTCTATAGCGTTGTAGATTTCAGGAGAGAAGGCGTAGATTGCGATTACAGCAAGATTAGAGGCGGGAGAGGATGGTTTTTCTTCGATTTTCGTCACTTGGTATAAGTTTGAATCTGCCTTTTTCCCGGTGATAACTCCGTATTTTCTTGGGTCTCCAACTTTTTCCACGTAGAAGACTGCGTCGGCACTCTGGTTTTCGAAAATTTGCACGAGTCTCTTTGTCGGCGGATTGCTGCTTTTTGAAAGCACCAAGTCGTCTCCAGCGTGGACTAGAAATGGTTCGTTTCCCGTGAAATTCTTTGCGCGAAAAACGGCATCGCCAAAGCCTCTGGGCTCAGGTTGATTGATGAAGGAAATGTTGGAGCCGCGAAGCTTCTTATAGAACTCAATAAGCTCTTTTTGAAGCTCAAACTGGCTCCTGTGTAAGAGCTGCTGAATCAAATTATTGTCTATGGTGAAGTGGTCCTCTATGCCCTTTTTCCCTCTTCCAACAATCAAGCAGAAATCTTTAAACCCTGCATCATAGAGCTGTTCGAAAACCACTTGGAGGAACGGTTTAACGCACAAAACACCATTTACACCACTTGCAAAAACAGGCAACATTTCTTTTGATTGTTCCTTAGTAGCCGGCAGCAAACGTGTCCCCAACCCAGCAGTCGGGATAACAACTTTTCTCAACATCATTAACCACATCCGAAGTCAAAAAAGGGAATGGTTATCCTCTTATCCCGAATTCGCCTCCGACCCTAACGTTAATCTCGTCAACGGCTTCTAGGAGTTTAGGTTCATACCGCAACTTTTGGCAAAAGGTTATGAATGCTCTTAAATCTTTCGGCAAACATCTTCCACCGAAAGCCTTTCCATGAACTGTTCCATACTTCCCTATTCTCTCGTCCATGGCACAAGTCGAGGCAACGACTCTTGAGTCTATGCCTAGCTTTTGGCAAATGTAGAAAACCTCGTTCCAAAATGAAATTCTGCTTGCAAGAGCACAGTTGAAGGCGTATTTTATCATTTCGGCAGTTCTTAGACTCGTCCGAAACACGGGTGCTTTTAATGACCGATAAATAGAGTGGAGGGTGTCCCCCGATTTCTTGTCGAACTCGCCTATTACAACGAAGGGTTCATTAAAAAAGTCCCTCGCAAAATGTTTGTCATCGGTCCAAGAGCGGTGAATTTCGGTTAAAAATTCCGGATTAGAACACACACCAATGTGTTCGCCAATCTCTTTTCTCGAGTACTTCTTAAGGATTGGAATAACCACACTTTCCGTTGTTGTTGGCAAAACGGTGCTTTTAACAACAACTAGATGATAACCTTTTTTCCTGTTTAAGGATTTGGCAAGTTTTTTAACAACAGATTTTATGTGACTTAGATCTGTTTTCCCCTGAATTGTTGGTGTTGGAACACAGATGAAAGAGATCTTTGAACCTAGAATTGCAACGTCTATGTTGTCAGTAGCGCAAAAACCGAGGTTGTCAAGTTCGTTAACTTTTTTTCGGTCGATGTCATAGAAAATCACTTTGTTGCCAAATTTCAAAAAGCCTTTTCCGACAATTACGCCTACCTCACCACTGCCGAGAATGCTTATTGAAGCTTTCTCTTTTGTTTTTCTGGTTGTACTCATGGTCATCCTCCTCCTAGTGAAATTATTCTGCGTGCCCAAAAGTTTTTGTCTTAGTCATCGGCTGTACATAATTAAAAGGGGTTTTTGTCTTGCTTGTTGTCAAACCCGTTGGTTTAGCGCCCGCATGGTTAATGTGGTTTTTCGTGCCTTTTTTGGGGTTTGTTTGAGAGGGAACTGAAATTTCGGGCAGATCGATCGACCAAGAGATACAATAATGCATTATGAAGGGACGGCTATGACAAATTGAAGAATTGCGAATAAGAGGATCTTAGGGGAGTTGTACCCAGTGTGGGGAATTCTGTACGATCCTCCTTCATACAAAACTACCTTCCATCCTGTATGTTTAATCAATTTAACAAGAGATCTAGGAAATATTGGATGATCATATACATGTTGTGTTACTGAACTACGCAATCGACCTCTTGAAAGAACATGTAGTATTTTTCTCAGAAAAATAGTGGGGTACATCCCGTTTGGTGTTGTTAGGAATAACTGCCCTTTAGAAGATATTATACGCAATAAGCCTTGCAAAACTATCTCTCGTTTTTGCTCAAAAATGTGTTCAAGAACGTCAGCGAAAAGAATAACATCAAAAACATCTTGTTTAAATGGAAGATGTTCTAGATCACCTACTATGAAATCCACATTTTCATAAGTTCTTCCAAATTCTCTATGTGCATATTCAATTGCTCGCTTGGAGAGATCGATTCCCACAAGAAAATCGCACGCGCACGCAAAATAGAGTGCGCTATAACCTTTACCACAACCGGCATCTAACATTTTGATATTTTTGTAAAGTTTTATTGGAGCTACAAAATCCTCTCGAGGATCGACAGTTCCATGTTCTATTTGCTTCCTACTTTTTCTCCAAAAAGAATCCCAATAAGATATGGTCTCTTTCTTGTTCATTTCCATCACCTATCAATAATATCAAAGCCTTCTTTTAAGTTTAGGATCTTAGCGCGCTAAAAGGTGTTGTCTGAGCCCAGCGCGAACATCTATCTTGCGCAATAAACCCAAGGCAATACGCACAATTTTATTCTTCATGTCTTTTTGCCTTCCAGTTTAGGATTTTTTCTTGGTACTTGATAATGGGTTGGATCGGTGTTTTTAGTGGTTTGATTTTTTGGAGTATTTGTCGGACTGTTTCTAGTTCGGCATGGTTTATGATTTTTGCTATTGGGATGAGGGTTATGTATGTGAAGACGTAGATGGTGGCGCCCATGGTGAAGTTTAGGGGTTTAGGCATGGGTGAGATTTGAAGTATTATCAGTGGGATTATGGCTGATGTTATTGAGGTGAGGTAGATTTTTGCTAGTGCTTTTTTGTCGAATCCAATTTTATGGTTTCTTATGGCCTTGCATGAACCGTAGGCTGTGGCTGCTATACTAGCGATAAGGAGGGCAACTATTAATCCGGTAACAGCGTAGGTTTTCGTTAGGATCGGGGACAGCGCCATGATGATGGAGAAGCCGACTAGGCTCATTTTCAGGGTGGTTTTTGTTTCTCCTAGGCCGTTGTAGAAGCTTGCTAGGGTGAGGGAGCCTATTCCCACAAGGAAGTAGACTAGGGAGTAGGTGGCCAGAAAGAAGGGGGCGGATTGATATGTTTTGCCGTAGATTATTTGCACTATTTCGTTGGAGAAGAGAATGATTAGAATCGTTATTGGTGTTATGATTAGGGCTGTGTACTTGTTCGAGTATCTGAAGAAGATTTTTATTTTTTCGTTTGTTGAAGTTTCGAGCTTTGAGAAGGCTGTGAGAAGTGCGGTAACTATTGGGACTGAGAGCATTCCTATAAGTGTTATGAAGTTTGTGGCTGCTCTGTAGTTTCCTATATCCGCGTCCGTGGTGAATATGGCGAGCATGACGTTTTGATATAGCGGTACGAATCCCGAAATTAGGGTGGTTGCGTAAAGTGGTGCTCCGTAACGGAGTAGTGTTCTTAGGTCTTCTGCAATGTTTTGGTTGTTTTTTGTGTTGTGTTTTTCGCGCATCATAAGGAAGAATATCGATGCGGATGCGGCTGCAGCAACCATTTGGCTTGCGACTAGACCTATTACTGCGCCTATAACGCTCAAGCCCATGATAACCAGTGTCAGTGAGATTACCATTTTGGCGATGGCTTGCAGGTTCGCTGTTAGGGCGTTGTACTCCGTTTTGTCAAGGCCTGTGAAGACAGAGCCCACCGTGGTAAACATTACTTGGAAGAGGATTGAGATTGACGCTATTTGGACATAGAAGGTTAGATCGGGTCTTTGTAGGATTATGGAGGCGATCTGATATGCGAAGGCGTAGTTCACGAAAAAAACTATTATTCCAACTGAGGCTTTGACGAGCAGGACGTTCTTGACCAGTTTTATTAGGTGGTTAGTTTGGCCTTTTTGCCGAAGGCCTACTGTGAATTTTATTATGCCTTGGCTTAAGCCTAGGTCGGTGAAGAGGAAGAGTAGTTGAGGAGCGACAAACGCTAAGACGTATTGTCCGTATAGTTCTGGGCTTAGGAACCTTGCGATTAGGATGGCTGAGATTGCGGAGATGATGGTTGAGAGGGCTGCTCCTGAAAATAGAAAGAATATGTTGCGGGTTGATTCTTCCGCCACAGTCAACAGTTCATCCGTCATAGATTCTCACTTTTATGAGTTACGCGCGATTGGAGCTATCGTCACGACGATGACTTCTGCCTTTTAAAGAGGGAACTTGCGTATCTGTGGATGTATTTTAGAGGAATTATGCGCTTCTTAAAGAGTCCGGTCCAAAGCACAGAACCTGAAAAGTCATAACCGCAATAATGGCACATTGGGAAGTTAGGTGGACATTTAAATTTCTCCCTGAACATTCTAAAAAGCTCACCATGCCAAATCTCCTTAAAAGATTTTTGCTTTAGATTTCCCATGCAGTAATTTTCATAGCCCCAGAATGCATGATTTAGGTCTTGAGATAGATTTTGAAAGGTGCAGGCGAAACAACAAGGATAAACGTTTCCAAATGGGTCAATTGTCGCACCAATCCAGGGCATAAAACATAAAATTTCTCGCTTTATCTCTTCTGACAGCGTCATATCACAGACAAAATACCTGCCTTCTATTGCGTTTTCCATGTCATTGCAAATTGAGAACAGCGGTGTGAGTTTGGACGTGGGTAGATTCTGTGACTCCATTTTAGCTCTGATTGGTTCTAAGTTCACTTTAAGCCATTTCAAATTGTTTATCGTTAGAAATAGTTCTTTAGCTGCTGGCGTTTTGCCGATAACGGGAAGAAAATGTATTTCGTCAAAGCCGAGCTTAAATTTTAAATCAATCATGTCTGGAATCAGATGGTAGTTCGTTCGAGTGACAAGAAAGTCTATTGCTAGCCTTAACTGTGAATTCGCTTGTTTCCTCAGATTGTTCAATTTTGCCATCGCTTGTGTTGCTTTTTCCCATGATCCGTGAACTCCCCTGATCTGATCATGCAAGTTCGCTCTTGGGGCGTCGATAGAAAATGTTATGAGGTCAATGTTTGATGAAATCAATTTCTTTGCAATTGCATCGGATATCAGCGTTCCATTCGTGATAATTTCAACCTTGAGACCTTTTTCTTTAGCCTCTTGGATGATGAAAAAAACGCCCTTTTTTAGTAGAGGTTCTCCCCCAGAAATACATAATGACTTAGTCCCTAAAGATGAAAGTTCATGTAGCAAGCTCTCATATTCTGACACAGAAAGTTCTTCGTTTGTAATCGATGGATTCTTTTCGGCTAACCTCCATACATTGCACATGACGCATCTCAAATTGCAGCGGCTGCTTACTAGTAGTTCAACACCGTATGGCGTGAAGCCTTCGTTACTTCTCCACGATTTATAAAGTTTTAGGGCTTCTCTAACCTTGTAAGCCATTTTTGAGCCTTCTCAGTTATGGCTTTACTTTTTGGGATTAAATAGGTCAAGTTGTTGTAGTTTGCGTTTCAAGTAATTGGTTAACAAAAAGGGAAAGTTTCGGAGATTTTAAAACGTCCTTTTTTTGTATTTTTGTACAACAGATCGACAAGTTAACCAGAAAAAAGGTGTATTCTCTTGACCTTCCAGCGACCCTTAATGAAGCGTACGCGTTTAGTTTTGCTCCTCTTAATTGTCTCATTCTTAAACATGACTGTTACGCCTTTCACTAAACCTTTTGTCTATGCGTCTTCGAATAATCTGAATCCGCTGCGTTCTGACGTGAACAGCGATGGAGTGGTCAATATATTGGATATAAGCATGGTGGCTTCAGCTTGGGATGCCTATCCAGGACATCCAAAGTGGAATTCGACGTTTGACTTTAACAGTGATTACGTCGTCAATATTCTAGATTTGGCACTTGTTGCGAAGGCTTACGGAAAGAGCTGGTTGAGCTACGATTTTAATGAACTGATAGACTTGAATGTTTGGCAGGTAGTGAGCGGAACTTGGAGTACGCTTGCTGGATTGCTTAAGGGTTCTAGCAACTCTGAAGGCCTAACCTATGCCAAAGATCTTGCATGGAAAGACTGCACTTTGAATGCGAAAGTGAAGATTGCAGCTGACAGTCCAAGACCAGAAGCCGCTTTTTGTATTTGTCTAGTCGACTCGGGTAATTATTATTGGGCGGGGCTTGGATGTTGGGGCCACAGAGTCTCAATTTCGAGAAAAGTCAATGGCGTTGCTGAAGAGCTGATTTTCGCTGGCGATGAAGCTGATGTTGCTAAAGATACTTGGTATAACCTTTCCATCAAGATTTCCCGTGATCAAATCGCCTTGTATTTGAATGACGCTTTGGAATTAGCCATGACTGATTCAGCTCTTGGCGGAGGCATGGTTGGGATAAGATCCTGGGGTTCACATGTTCTGGTGGATTATCTAGTTGTTTCAGGTTATGCGTCGACACCTACAGTTTATGGAGAATCTGAGATGAAGAAATTGTCCGTTTCTTACGGTCGCTTTACAGAGGAAAGAGCCCAGTTTGCAGCACAGCACTTCGACGTTATACTAGTCGATTACCTGTACATCGGAGGCACGCACACCCGAATTAAACAGATAAATCCGAACGTTCACCTATTCAACTATCAAGATTCTAAAGGCATGTACAAACATTATCCTGATTGGAGTGTCGTTTCGCAGCATCCGGACTGGTTTATGAAAGACACTGACGGCAACCCGCTGATGATAAGGGACGTTTGGGGCGGTCCAATGGTGAGCGCAAAGCAGGAGTATTTTATGGACATCAGAAATTCAGAGTATCAGAATCACTTCGCAGCTAAGTCCAAGTGGATTTTAGACACTCACCCCGAAATGAGTGGACTTTTCCTCGACAACTGTTGGCCTGAATTCAGCGATTGGCTTAGAGCAAACCTTTTCACGGTTCCAATAGACAAAGTTCCGAAGTTGCCCAATTTTTATGCAGACCTGCGCACTCTCATTGGAAAAGTCAAAGCTGCCATAGGAAATAAAGGACTGCTTTTAAACATTCAGTCCAGCGCTTGTTTAGACTACTTAACCGTTGGGGGTGCGGACGGCGGAGTGTTTGAAAGTTTTGCACACGGTCTTGACCAAGATTACACCTACTGGAGTGATTACTGGTTGCCGAGAAACTGCCTTGCACTTAGAGATTTGGCAACGTCTGGGAAATGGATCTTTCCGTTGACTGGGGTGAAGCCGGCGGGCAACGATGCGGTGGAGAAGGATGTTGGAAAGGTTGGTTTGTGCTTGGCGCTTTTAAGCGCTGAGGATACTTCTAAGCTGGGGTTTAGTTTTGCCCGCAGTTATGCGGACCCTATGGTGAATTACTTTGCTGAGTTGGATTTTGACTTCGGCGTGCCTTTGGGTTCTCCTGTGCAGGCGGCCACTAACGTTTGGAAAAGAGACTTTGCGAACTGTTCAGTTTATGTGAACATGGGCGATACTCCGTACACGTTTAACTATCAAAACAAAGATTATACTGTGCAACCGAAAAGCGCGTTAATCTTGCCAAGAGCGCGCTAGCTTCTTCAACCGCGGCGTCAGCGCTGACTTGCTGAGGCCCCATCTGACATGTCTCCATCAATCGCCGTGACCACTTTACGGCTTTTCTCAGTTATGGCTTGACTTTCGGGATATCAGCTTCGAGTCTCTCGAGTTTCTAAAGAGGGATGGTCGCTCTTTTCGATGGAAAGAGTTATAGGTGTCTTATGGATATATTATAAGATATGTACACTCCGAACATGAACCGCAATAAAGTCATATACGAGTTATACGAGCGAAATCTCACAGTAGATGAAATATCTAATATAACAGGCATCCCTCGGAGCACAGTTGGATACTATGTCAGAAAATTTAACAAACTGGCTGTAGAGGGCAAGCCTGTCGTATTTGCCAGCTCGCATAAAGAGGTCAAAGATCCGTTTAAACGGACTTTAAACGAAATTGCTGTTCGACAACTAATGTTTAAAGCCATTGAAATGCTCACCAAAGGCCAGGCCCAACAACTGTACTATTTTCTGATGGATTTGAAACTCCTAAAAGAATTTGGCCTGCTTTTCACATCGGAAGACATTGAAAAAGCGATCCGTTTCCTCGGATTAGAATGACAACAATTGGTTGAAGGGTTTTGAAACGGGATCAAGAATACGGGTTGTAAGAGGAAGGGAAGTATTAACGCATAGGGGTCCGGCCGTTGAGGCCACTGTTGTGACTGAAAACGGTGTCTCTGGAACAAGCGTTGCCATGGCCGGGTTGTCGGTTGGTAAGTATGAGGTTAGTTTTGTTTATGATGGGGGAAAAAGACATGACGGAAAGGGTGTTCTTAAGGCTGTTAATAACATTAACGAGATTATTGCGCCAGCGTTAAAGGGAATTGATGTCACTGAGCAGAGAAAAATTGATGAAACTATAATCAGTCTGGACGGAACAGAAAAGAAGTCTAAACTTGGGGGAAACGCTACTGCAAGTGTATCGTCAGCTGCCTTAAAAGCGGCTGCCAGAAGTCTTGGCGTCCCATTATATAGGCATATAGGCGGCAAAGATGCCCGCGTACTGCCTGTACCCACGGTCCTTGCGTTGACAGGAAGTAGAAGATATGGGGGTGGGGAACGCGCAGGAGGCAAACCTTTCTACGAGTTCGTGTGCTACGGCTTTAAAACTTTGTCGGAAGCAATTTACGCTGGACAAGAGGTTCAGAATGAATTCCGAGAAATCATCAGAGAAAGATTTCACATTTCTAAGTTCAAAGACGCTTTTGATTCTGCTAATAACTTCATTAAGGACCATTTCACTTTTCTGAGAAAACTTCCTTACCCTGTCAGGCGCCCATACTTGACCTACTTAAGAGCTTTTCGCGATGAGATGATCCCGAAGGGAAAAGTCGAAAGTGACAGGGAACTTTGGGAAGCCATGACAAAGGCAATCTCAAGGGCCGGATACGAGAATCAAGTTGGGATACTGCTTGATGTTGCTGCCGGCTGTTATTATGATAACAAAAAGGATAAATTTGTGGGAAGATAAGACCAGAGAAGACTTAATAGAAATATACGAGGACATGTCCGCAACTTACCCATTTGTAATCCTAGAGGACCCATTGGACGAAGAAGACTATGAGGGCCACGCCATCCTGACGAAAAAATTGCACATCGAAGTAGTTGGCGACGACCTCTTTGCAATGAGGGTTAAACGTCTCCAAAAAGGGATCGAGACTGGTGCATGTAATGCGATTCTAATGAGAGTTACCCCGGCAGGAACGGTAGCTGAAGCTGTCGACATAGTACGATTAGCCTATGAAAACAACTATGGAGTTTTGCCCTGCGGTAGCCGAGGAGAAGGCGTTGACATAGTCGACTTCGCAGTTGGATTATGTACCGGGCAGATGAAAGGAGGCGGCGGTGGGGAGTCCGCCAACAGACTACTAAGAATAGAAGAAGACCTTGGCAGTCAAGCAAAATTTCTAGGAAAAGACGGCTTGAAATCGGAAAGCAGGCTTGATGCTAAAAGACCCATTTTTCTGTGATCAAAAATTTTCAAGTGAGACTAATAGATCCCTTAAACTTTTCACGATCATGTATGGTTGGGCATTGTCAGTCCTTTTCAATAGCATTCCTCTTAAAATGCTCATAATTCTGTTCGGTTTAAGGTCAGTAATCCTTTCTATTGCCTGTTTCTTAACGAGAATAGCCCTAATTCCAGCATTCTTAGCACCTTTGATATCCACATTAGGCGAATCACCGACAAAAACTGCTCTTGAAGCGTCAACGTTTAAGGTCTTCAACGCCTTCTTGAAAACTTCAGGGCTAGGTTTGCGCTTATTTATTTCAGCGGAAATTAGAATTACATCAAAAAATTCCGTCAAACCAAACTTGTCCAATAATGTCCATACGCATTCTGGAATCGCAAAATTAGAAATAAGTCCCAACTTATACTTTCCACGCAATTTCTCCAAAACACCTAAGGCTTCATCATCCAAATGCACATACTGCATAAACTCGTGGGCAAAGATGCGTGTACCTTCAGCGACCATGGGGTTCGAAACGTCAAAATCGTAGCCAATGCGCTGCAGAACCCGCGAAACACGAACATCAAAGTGTGGCTCTTCTAAGCTTTCCTTGACCTCAGCGTAAAGCCCATCTACCACCTCAAAATAAGCATGCTTGAATGCGTCAAAAGAAACGCGGATGCCTTTACTTACCAAGAATTCATGAAGCTTCATCAGACAAAGTGCGTAAAGATCTTTATCCTTCTTGATGAGGAGTAAAGTGTCAAACAAATCAAAAAGCACAGCTTGAATCTCTACATGTCGAGCCACGGTTTCACCACAAAGCCGCAAGCTGTTCGCGCGCGTGATGTATACTAGTGTGCATGTGTGCATCCATGCGGAGTAATCATTCGTTCTTTTCTAGGAACAAGGCTCCAAACGTAAAATCATTGACATCTTTGGTTTTAAAAATCTCGCATGGTCTAAAATCTCGTTGCAAAATGTAGGAGATTTTGAGTTTCCATAATCTTTTTTTGTAGTAAAATGGATGTAACAGATAGCGTTTGCCATTGTCAAAGAACACTTTGTTTCCTCTAATCTTCAAGCTTGAAGGCACCACAAATTGTTTGTAAATGTCTTCTGGACTGTTGATCTGTGCACACCTGTCTGGTCTCTGATAGTCGAAAGTTACGCTGAATTTTCCTCCTTCAACTAACAAGTCTTTGATCCTTTCGTTTAAGGTTACTCTGTCGTTTGGTGATAAGTGCTCATAGACACATAAAGAAGTTATGTGGTCGAACGGAGGCCCCAAGAATATCTGTAAAGCACGAGAAGACTGCACTGCCATAAGTCGCATGTCCATAACCTCATTTTTAAGGTTCCATCCCGACTGTTCCGCTACATAGTTCGCGTTTTCAACCAGGTTTGTTCGGATGTCTATTGTGGTTACGTCAAGACCCTTCGATGCCAAATAGTATGAAAACAGTGAGGAGCTTCCACCTAAATCCAGAACCTTCTGTCCAGGCTTAAAACTGTTGTTGGAGACGACCCACACTATCTCCCAATATTTGAACCAAGGAAAATTCGTGTCGTCAACCGCTCCTGGAAGGCTTTCATAGCCGTAGCCTCGGTTCAGCATGTTCAATGATTGCGAGTCTCTTGTCAGGTCGAAGCTACCAAACCAAGAACTGGTCTTCAAGTTTCTTGATCTCATCTGCTTAATCAAGCTGTTAAGTTCGTCAATAATCCCTAAAGCTTCCTTCGACTTTAGGTCTTCTAGGTCCATTGTTTTGTTGATGATTATTTTCTTGTTCCGCTTTTGCTTCGGAAATTGAGGTTTCTCTTTACTCATCTCTCCCTCTCCATACCTTCGCTCGTTTTCTCTCTCAGAAATCTTCATTGACAAAAAACTAGGGATTAAATACTCGGAATTAGTTTTCGTTTCATCAAACATGTTACGGCAGCTACTGCTTGGACTGTGGATGATGGTGGATTTGTAGACTTTGACACCCCTTCGCGCTTGATCCAACTAACATGGTTCGTGCGCGCTTCCGATGGCTCCGCGGGGATATTTTCTCAATTAATTGGAAAACTGGTTTGTTGCAGAGTCTCTAACGCGGTAAAATTCCTCGGATCGTTTTCTTTAGCTCATTGAGAACAAGTCGAGGCTTTTTTCTAACAGACAGGAGAAGTTTCTTCGTTTTTTGCCTTGAATAGTCTCGAATAATTTTGTTTGTGGCCATGTTAAGTTGGCCTTCGGTTAACCATTTGGTTCTCATGGCAATCACATGGGACGTGTATTTTGACCAATCATACGTCAAAATTAGGTTGCTTTCTTTTGCCATCTCATAAATTTCTGTTCCTGGATACGGTGTTAGAAAGTTCCAATTTACACTGTGGGGAGCTATTTCTGTAACGAGCTTGAACGTTTTTGCTAGAGTTTCCAAGTTTTCGTCTGGCCATCCAAAAATTACATGGGCAGTCGCCCAAATTTCTGCCTCTTTTGTTAAGCGAAACGCTTTTTTGACGACGTCTAGACTTGTCCAAGGCTTTGCTTGCTTGAATAATTCTGGGTCGCCTGTTTCAACTCCGTAGTGAATTTGCTTACATCCTGCTTTTTTCATTGTTTCGAGAGTTTCCTTGGATACCTGGTCCACTCTTGCCTCGCAAAACCAAGCTATATCAAGTTTTCTGCGGAGAATTTCTTCGCAAACGTTTGTTGCATGTTTTTTATCCATCGGAAAAGATTGATCTCTAAATAAGAAGCCTTCGACTCCGCGGGTATGAAGATGTTCTATTTCGTCGACGATATCTTTGGGCGATCGGTGTGTCCACTTCTTGCCGAATCCCAATGGATATGGGCAGTAGATGCATGGGTACGGGCATCCTTTGCTTCCTAAGATTGAAATGTAACTGTATCGATTGCCGTCTAAATCCTGAAAGCTATCGTATCCATCAAGTTGGAGAGAGTCGTAATTTGGAGGAAGTAACTTGTCTAGACTCACATCCGGAGCTTCTTCTGTATCGACTACTTTTCCACTTTTGATGTATGAGATGCCCGGAACTTTTTCGAAATTTTGTTTTTGTTCTAAAGTGTTGAGAAAATGTGTAAGGTTAGATACGTAGGGATAACTGTTTCTCAACACGGCGTCAATTTTGCTGTTCAGCAGGATATCATTTTGCAGAAATCGGCATGCCGTCCCCACACCGACTATCGTGGTGTAAGGAAGAGATTCCTTTAATTCGTCTAACAATTCAAGATCTTTTCTAAGCGATGGAAGCGCGATCAGGGAGAGGATGATGTTGGGATTTTGCCTATTGACTTCTTTCAATAGCTTGGGCTTGTTCAGCTTCAATCTTTGACAATCTAATATGCGGTAGTCATAGTTTCCGTTGAATAGAACTGCTGAAGCATAGGCTAGAAACGGCTGAAAGAGGGCTTTGCCGCTCTGTCCATAATCTGCCCGTCCTCTCACTGGCATACCAGTGCCGAAGCCTCCCGCCCAATCCCTGCAGACATCAAGGTTTGGAGGACTTGGAGGGTTAAGAACCATAACACGAAGTCTTTTGTTAGGGGACATTTTTTCTCCCGTTAGTTAATGCGGAGAACAGCATGGTTGATAATCTTGGCTATTTTCTCTTGAGTATATACTATCGATGCTCAACGTTAAACGTTTTAAGCACATTCTTGAGGATCTCCTTGACTAATAATTCATTATTTAGGTATTTCTCGGCTGCTTTTCGCCCATTCTCGCCAAGTTTTTTAGCCAACTCTCTATCGTAGTAAAGTTTCTCAATGTGAAGTTCGAACTCTTTCCAGTCTCTGGCCACCAATCCACAGTTAAACATCTTTAAGACCTTAGCTGTTTCCTTGAGGTTTGTTGAAATTACTGGTTTACCAGCAGCCATGTAATCGGAGAGCTTAGCGGGCATAGTGTAAGAGAAATGCAACCTATTTGGTGGATAGGGTATGACTCCTATATCCGCTTTGGAAAGAATGAGGCTGACAAACTGGGGCCAGTTATATTGCTTTTTGTCAACCCAGTGAGGCAAACGCAATTGGTCGCGCTCGCGCGCACTAATATGCAGGTTTATCTGTAGACCTCTTTTTCTTAATTTTTCAACGGTAGCAACAAGTTTATCCACGTCCTTGACTCTCCTTGCTGAGCCAGAATACAGTAATGTTATAGGACCACTTGATTTCGGCGGAACATTATTTATATGTCTCACTAAAGTTCCAGATGGCGCTACCAGGATTTTGCTTTCTTTAACATGGTTAACCCTAGCTATGTATTGCTTGTAAGACTCGGTGAGAACCATAACAAACGAAGCCAACTTTAGACTCAGCATATCCAATATATGCCAAACAAGCGTCGCAAGTGCAGACGGTTCAGCTTCAGAGTGAGCGGAATTTGCCGGTATTGGCGGATCAAAATCGTCGACAATTACTCTAATACGAGCTGGTCTGAAAATTCTTAAAGCTAAAAGGGACAATGCGTATTCAAATTTGGCTTTAAGAAAACTTGTAGTCCCTAAAGCCCCGGGATAGGCCACGACTGCGACCAGATATGACCTAACTTTTAAAGTGGTTAAAATGGAGCCTAGCACGGCTTTAAACATGCCACACCTGCTTTTCAGCGTCTTATTTCGGGTGATAAGCCTTAGGCTTTGATCATCGCTCGTGTACCAGAATATCTTGGACTTCGGCGAGCTGTTAAGCAAATTTTTAACTAATAAGCCATACAGCCATAAGTACCTGTAGCCAATTCCTTCTCTGACATCCTTAGGCTTCATGACAAAAGTGTGCGTTAGAATGATTAAATTTATCATTGGTAAAGAATTAAAGAATCGCGTATTTGTCCATAACGTTTGGGATGAGAGACTTCTGGACCGTAAAGTCTGGACAGTTGACAAACTGCCTGTCCCTCGTTCAATTAAGGACAATGAGATGATTGGCAAGCTTCAGTATGTCAAAAGCGTAATCGGAAATATACTTCTTCGATCGTGGCGTTAGCGTCGTGTCGTTGAGTTGCTTACGATTATCAGGATATGGAATGATCCTCAACCTTTATTCTCAAGCGCTCATCGCTTAGTGAACACTAAAATTTGCACGGAGTTTAACCATCTCTCGTATAGAATCCCTTGGGCTCTTTAGTTTCTCTAATCCAAAAAGCTTCTTTGCCTTCTCAACATTTACTTTTATGTAATCTTTGTCCTTATTAGTAAATGGGGAAGGATCGCCCTTATCTACTATTTCAATTTTAGATCTCACCTTTCCATCAGTGGATTCTATTATGCAGTCTCTAACAATCTCGGCTAGCTCGAAAATTGTTAGTGGTTCAGGGTAGTACACGTTCACTATGTGAGCCAGACTGTTATTGCTTTTCGCAATTTCATTGTTGAGTATTTTCTTTGCGTATGTTTCGAATGCTTGGCATACATCGCCCATATCAACATATAGCATTGGCCTATACATGCTATGCCTGTAAGGCGTGATCGATTCTCCTTTAAGCCCTCTCTCGATGAAAATGTTTGCGGCAGTTTTTTCAGGCATTCCTTCTCCGAGAACTGTTCCCATTCTAATTATGCCATATATCTTATCTGACATTTCATCATAGAAGCGAACTATTGATTCCTGAGCGATTTTCGACAACACGTATAGCCTGGCCCGATCCTCAACTTTATCAGGTCTAAAGCCGAATTCTTCGTTGATAACCCCTTTTAATTCTCTCTCACCAATTGTATGCCAAGAACCAGCCAGTATCATACCCCTTATATTAGGATTTTCTTCGACAGCCTTGCAAACATTTTGGGTCCCGATGACGTTCACTTCGTAACCTAGGGATTTATCTTCATTTATTAACGGTATTTGCACAATGGCAGTGTGTATAACCAAGTCTACGTCGTTCAATCCATTTGTTGTTTCTTGGTAATTTCTAATGTCACAATGGACCTGGGTGAGAAGTCCTTTCAGATATTCTGGAATGGGTTTGACGTCGAGTATTTTTACTTCAAAAGCTTTTAACATATGCCTTGCTATCGATTTGCCTAAGAATCCAGAGCCGCCAACTAATGCTACTTTAGGTTTCAAATTTTCCACCTGTTTTTGTGCCGAACATTAAATCCGGAACGTTTATTAAGTCTTCCTATACCATACTCATACGGTCCAATATATGCGCCCGCGGGTAGCAGTTCTTTCATTTACATTGTTCATTATTCTAGCTAGTCAAATTTCACTCTTGCTTGCTTCTTCCTCTTCTACTAAAGTTGTTGTTACCTCAGGTATAATAAAGTCCAGAACATTGTCTAAGCATCTTATTGCTTGGAGCAGCATCCTCTCCGACGAGCTTGCCAACTTTATAGCAAATCATTTTCATTTGGTAGTGATAGGTTACACACCAGGTTGGGAAAAAATCAAACTCATTAACCCCAGAGTAGTCTTGCTTGCCTACAAGGACATCATGGCTGTGCACACGACAGACCCAGCCTGGGATGAAGTGAACGCCCATGAAGATTGGTTCTTACACGATGTGAATGGGAATAGGCTGATACACAAGGTTTATGGCTGGTATGCCATGGATGTGGGTAATCATGGCTGGAGAGACCACTTTGCGAATTACGTCAAAGCCAAATTAGATAAATACCCATCCATCGACGGCATTTTTGCCGACGATGTATGGGAGTGGTATGACTACCGCAACGAGGAGTTTACGGTTGACGCATCTTTAGTTCCTAAGGAAATACAGCAGAGGTGGCATAATGATATGGTTGGAATGATTCAGTATGTCAAAGGCGTCTTAGCGAATAAACTTCTCATGCTTAATTCGGACGATTGGAGTGGGGATTATTTAAGATATGCTGATGGAATGGTCTTCGAAGGTTTTGTGCATGCCAGCTGGTGGGCTCTCGACTACTTCGGATGGGCTGGTTTTGACCCCTTAAGCCACGTTGACATTTTGAGGGCTTTAAGTAGCACAGGAAAGTACATTCTAGCTTGGAGTGGAGCTCGAATTCCAGACAACCCCACGCAAACAGATTTGGAGAAAGCCCATAAGTTGATGCTTTACTGTCTTGGTTCTGCCCTGCTGGGCGCAAACAGTTCAAATGTTTTCTTTGGTTGGGTAACGCTTCATACGGCTCTAGATGGAAGTCGAGGATATTACCAAGAAATGGACTGTTACATCGGTGCTCCTAAAGGAAAGTATTTCGTTAAAGACGGCTTGTACATACGTGACTTTGAGTACGGCTGGGTTCTCGTAAATTTCTCAACAGATACACGTTCAACCGTTATAGAGGGAAAAACCTACACTTTAGAGCCCCGTTCAGCAATTATCATTGAAAAGTGAGCACGGATGCGACATACCTTGGGCATGTAGCTATAAACCTACACTAAGTTTTGCTCGCCTCTATTAGCATATGGAGAGCCAAGGCCCTAAGCCAACGTCCGCTCCTTTTTTCTATTTGGCCACAGACATTCAAAAGTGTTGGCACTAGTAAATCTGGTATATGAAAAGGCTGTTTCAAACTGAATAGACTTTGAGGTGGTAAGAGCACATTCAATTCAAATCTATTGATGGCAAGGCCCCAAGATTCGAGCGTATGAATTAGCTGAGAAGCATGAAGTGGGTAATCATAAGGAAGCAATGTATTTTTCTTACTTGAAAAAATGTGGAAGAATAATATCTTCCTCCAGAAGTCCGCTGCTATTTTAGAAGGGGTTGAAATGAGGGCTCTTCCCCCTGTTTTCAAAACTCTAGCAGTTTCACCGATGGCTTTTTCTGGCTCATTTACATGTTCTAATACTTCAGTACAGGTGACTATATTAAAGACGTTATCTTTGAACGGGAGCTGCTCGGCATCGCCGACGACTGCGATAATGTTTCTTTTCTTTTCTCTTTCTATAAGCTAACCACCTTAAGTGCTCCATACTAACATCAAGCCCCGCAAACCATGCCGTTACATCTGAATACTTCTGCATCATTTCGAAGATGAAATAGCCGCTTCCTGTGCCAATGTCTAAAATCAAATCATGTTTCTTTGGCTTCAGCCACTTTAGCAACTTTCCCTTAACCTTTGGATAATCGTATTCTGTAACTGCTCTTGGTATTCCTTTTTTCTCCCTCCACTCGTAAGAACTTTTGTAGTATCCAACACGCTGGTATGAATTATCGAAAGCTGAAAGACTCCATACCGGTCTGTTTTCTTTTTTCTTGGTTCTCACGTCAGGAAGTAAATAAAAAAGTGCATCCTTAACCGGATATTGAGCCCCACATGCTGTACAGGTCAGGAGCCCCTCATAAATACCGTTTTCATCAGTTGAGTACGCATCTAATTCAAGGTTAGCTCTACATCTAGGACAACATAATATTTCTGGTAGGCAAAAGTTACTCATCCAGACACCAGTAATATGAAGCACATTACGAAATTAGTTTCCTCTAACGACAGCAGAGTAAACTGTCTCAAATTCCTCTGCTATTCTTCTCCACGTGTAATTTTTAACGCTCTTTGCTGCAGCCTTTCCAAGTCTCCTCCTAAGTCGGGAATCAGACATCAGTCTCTCTAAAGCTTTAACTATATGCTCAGGAGATTTCGGAGGAACAAGTATGCCGTTTACCCCATCTGTAACTACTTCCGGTATTCCACCTACAACAGTTGCTATGACTGGTTTTCCTAGTGCAAGCGCCTCAATAATGACAGTTGGCATGCCTTCTTCGACAGAGGTTAAGATAAATGCATCTGCAGTTGCGACATGCTTAAGCGCCTCTTTATGAGACAACATTCCCATGAACTCAACGTCATGCATGTCATGTTGAGCGACAAACTTCTCTAGTTGTCCTCTAAGGGGGCCATCACCCACCAAAGATAGGCGAACTCCTTTTATGTTCTTTCTAAGCCTTGCAAAACTTCGTAGTAATGTCAATTGATCCTTTTCAGGCCGCATGTTTGCCACATTGATTATGTGAAGGTCTTTCTTAGCCTCGATTGGTAACCTAGTATCACGCAATTCTTGTAGAACTCTGTCGTCATAACCAGTTCCAACGGCTAGTATTTGGCGTTTCGGAACTCCATACTGTAATCTAACTATTTCAGATATTTCATTCGAAACTGCGAGAATTCTTTTCGCGTTATGCAAGAATGGCATCTGGAATATCTTTTGCAAAAATCTTCGGCTTGCTACTCTTATGTCGCTACCTAAGCATGTAACGATGTATGGCTTATGGGTGAGGAAAGAGAATAGGAAAGCAGTAGCTAAGACAGGATAGTTAGCGGTGTGGGCATGCACTATCTTAATCTGTTGTTTGAGCTTAAAACTTTCTACGAAGCTTTTCACTATGTAAGACAGAGTAGCAAAAGGTTTTGGCCAAAGTCTTATATAGATTCGAACAAACGGAATATCTGTTTCAGATGCTCTGGTCGATAACTTGCTTGTAGGACTTATTACGAAAACACGATGTGCTCGTTCAGCGAGTTCTCTGCATACATAGAATAGATGTACTTCTGCACCTCCAGCCGTGTCAGGATAAATTCCTCCACATAACACTAAGACACCGAATTTTCGAGAGGCATTTTTGATCGTCAATCTACATCTCCAAGTATAAAACAGACAATTAACGGTTATTTGGGTAACCTTTAAGATAAACTATTCCCATATTTTCTTGCGCACGCTAGAACCTGCACTTAACTGGCACCAGCTTCTTTTCCATATGATTTTGTCGTGTTTAGCTACCTTTTTTAATCTCGCTGACCGCACCCTTAATCTTCTCGATAAATAAAAAGAGTAAAAGTCTGTACAATTTAAAGTCAACAATTTTCAAGTAAAATGAATAATCTATCCAATTTTTTGAAATGTCAATGAATGAGAAGAACGTCGTCAATAAACCCATCAATTTGCCTCTATTTATGACACAACTTTCTCCGTCTCTATAGTAGGACCTCTTGATATGAGAAATAGGATCTTTGTGATAATGGAGGGCTGTTATTTCTCGAATGACTACACATGTGTAACCCATATCTACAACATGTTGTCCAATTATCGTGTCTTCGCCAGCATGAATGTTAGCCAGCTTTTCGCGACAACTCAGCAAAATATGTCTTCTAATGAGGTTGTTCCCCATCGTTGTGGTTATCTTTCTTCTCAAAAATGTTTTTTCGGTCAAATATTTCGTAAATGAGTCGTAAGAAGGAATCACCTTTTTGATTGACCCGTCCATAAATGAGCGAATTATACCTACGTCATGTGCAATGTATCTGCCCATCACCTTCCACCAATTAGGATATACAAAGACATCGGAATCGATGCTTGCTATCCATTCAGTGTCGGAGACTTCTGCTTGTTTTACTCTTGTTGGACCAAGTTTTTGAGGAAAATGTACAACCTCCGCACCAAATCTTTTTGCGATTTTGGTAGTGTCATCCTGGCTGTCATCGATCAAAATTATTCGATTATAAGGAATGCATTTCTTAATGTTTCTTATGCATTGCTCGATTGTATCTTCACTATTCTTTGTTGCTATCGTAACATCAATTTTCATAATGTCATCTCCTTCCAAACATTTCCTCTCAATGCAATCTAATCTACATGCTCAATTTGTTTAAGATCTAGTATCCTGTTGAAACCTTGAAGAAACTCATATTTTCGGCATCCTGTCCTTCTTTCTTCTACAACACCACCACGCTAAAACCACTCCCGAAACTCCCGCGACTACGCAGGTCGTTACAGTCATAAGAGGGTCAATGGTGAACCCTACCTGAGCCCAAACAATCTCGACCTTCAAGTCCCCTACTGTATGATTCAAATTCAAAGTCAAAAGCTTCAAAGAAGAATCATAACTCCAAGATGTATTGTTCTCGTGCGTGTAATTGAATCTTAAATTATATGGCTTGTATAGTGTGTATATTGGTTTACCTTCAGCCTCGCATTTCACCCTCAGAAGGCATTGTTCCGCAGATGCGGCCGCTAGTGTGACGTTCATCACTTGATTGTTGTAAGCGAGTTCCTTTATCGAAGCGGTAGTTATATCAATATGCGGTGTTTTAGGTGTTCCGAAAGTTACGATTATGGTTGCACCTATCGTTTGTGGGAGCAAAACATAACATGTGAACGTTTGTTTAGTGACATGAGTCCCAACATTTCCGAAGGTATAAAAATTTGAGCCGTCAATCGTGACTTGTTCAATGGTTTTTTGTGTTGTAGAAAAAACAAGCAACGTTAGATACTTCAAAGTTGAAGATTCGCCTTGTGTGAAATTAATAGAGATTTGAGTTGAACCTATGGAAATAGATGAAACACTTAGTTTTTCAAATTTTTTCATTTCCTCTGCATAGTCGTGGATTGACAAATAGCGTATGTATGGATAGTTTTCCCGTAAAAAGTTGAACATGTTTGTCATTAAAGCACTTGCTTGTGATGGAGAAACATAGAATTGACCCTCTCCGTGAGTCGCAAAACAATATGCAAGACCCATTCTTAGATATCTCGAAATTGATAAGTATAATTCCGTTGAATTAGCATCATAAGCCCACATTGCCCATGTCCAAGGAACCGAATAGATCATGTATGAACCGTTCTTGAGCCACCCTACACACCAAACGGACTTGTAACGAAGAACATCCATACCCAATGAGGCGTATTGTGCTCGGTGAATTCTCATAGGGTCGGCGCTAAACTCTGAAAACCCCAATTCGCTTAAAGCTCTAACGGTTTCATTGTTCCATTGATTCTTCGGCTGAACTTGAGTAAGTTGGTACTGAGTCGACGAGTAATTTGCAATCAAGTACTTTTTAGCTAATGAATAGTTACCATATTGTTCCTCATATGTGAGATTCCGAGACTCCACCTCAAAGTGTTCCCAACTATGAGAGACAACATCACCGAATTTTCCGAATTGACGATATAAATCTAAATGGTTAAAATCGGCATTCTCAGAAGCGACTTTTGCTACTATGGCGTGGCTCCATACCGCATAAGGGTATCGTGCAAGGAAATCTAATAACAATTGTATCGAAGTTCTGTTATTACATTGAATGTCATCAATTCTACCAACCCAATGTGGTTCAGATAAAATTGGAAGCATTTTATAAGGTGAAGAATAGATGAAACAATTTAGGATTGTTTGCCATTTCTTGCAATTTTGTTCTTCCATACCCCATGACGGACCAAGAAGAGAGAGAAGATTGTAACCGTATGTTGAATTTGTGACCGTGGCAGTAGAATAACTCGACGATAAGCCATAAGGCGAGTATCCCATCGTCATGTTTATTTCTGATGTAGGCGCAATCAGTGGCGTAAACGTTGAGTCGTAAGTAAGTTGGGATGAACTGACGTTAAATCCGTAAAGTTCGGAAATGGGTTTGATACGGGAGTGCGCCCACGTTGGAGCAAAATCAAATACAACGAGACTAAATTTTTTGGTGGAGACTAATGATTTAATTAGGTTTGCGTCATCCTGACTCGAATCGAAATAAGCAGCCAATCCATACATGTCAGGAATCACAACAACTGAATAACCATCAAAATCGCTTGCGGTAAAATTGAACTCAGTTGTGGACTTGTTTTCAATATAACCATGTGGTATCTTCCATAGGTCAAGTAAACCGTTAATACTCTTCCAAATGTCTTCATAGACCCAGCCATCTCTTCCGTGGTGAATGATAATGCCTATCTTGAAATCCGTCATGGTTGAAGCTTCTACAATGTAAGAAAGCTTAAAGAAGCTCAATAGCAGCACAATAGAAAAAGCAAACACATGAAGTTTTTTACTTCTCAATCTTCCCCATCCACTCTTCAAGTAGGGCGCTCGATATTCCAACATCAACGTCAATAGAAATTGTAGACATGTCCCCTCAACATTTTCCAACAACCTGCATTGTATACTTTAATGCGTCGGTTTGAAGCCTATGAGGCTGTTTGATTCGTAGATTTTATTAAAGTGAACAGAGCATTCGGTCGTAAGATGCTCTAGCGTCGCTATCGTTTCAGTTCTCGGCTTCGGATAATACTTTTCTTCCAATTCCATCTCTTTCTTTTGGATAATAATCAAGTCGAAGTTTGTAAGATTGATCTCCTTATATACGGCAAAAATGGTGCCTAGGTTATTGTGAACATCGTAAATCGCCATCAGAGGGTTCTGAAAACCGAATAGTTTCGCGTTGGAGAAGTTAAATGTGTTAGCCAAGGCGTAATCCTCCTGTGGGGTGACTAATGGGACCCCTTCCGCCATCGGATCCCAGTATATCGGTTCAATCATGTAAACATTGAAAAGCATAAAACCAACTAGCAAGAATAAACCGACTCTTCTCAGCCATTTACGTTTGCCTTTTAAGATAGATATTACCAAGGGCGCAAATCCGAATAACCAACCGAACATGAGAAAACGGTCCGGAAATACGGCGACGGTTACTAAGTAAAGATATGCAAACCCCACAAGCCCACAGACGAACAAGAACAGAGTAAAGGAATACTTTTCTAAACGTCTGTTCTTTGCCCTCGGTAACAACCCGTAAAGTAGAATGAGACCAAAAATTACGTGAAAGAAGTAAAAGCCATAAAATATGATGTAGCCCCTAATCGTCAGGATGGAGGCAGCGCTTATGCCTGCTAACTCAGCATAAGTCCTTATTCCCCATAGGCTGGGATTAAAGACACTCTGTAGAAATGTAACTAAAGTGTAAAGCGGAGACATAACCACGTATGTCCAGTAGGCGAATAGAACCACAAATGCCAATAATAAGAAGGCTGTGCTTACCGTTGGTCCTGTGATGTTAACATTAAAATAGGCTCTACGGAGAGATGAAACTTTAGACGCCTTGGTTACTAGAAAGTGAGTCGAGAGGAATATTAGCAACATGAAGCTGGTTAGATGATGAGCAAAAACGGTTCCTATTAAACTCAGGATTGACAATGCGTATCTAGTAGTTGGATGCAAAGAGTGTTCAGCTGAGAAGTAGAGATAGACACAGCATATCGCCAAAATTAAGGCGATAGTCTCTCGGATGAACAAGGAGCTAAATAATATGTGATGTTGCAGGCAAGCAAATAGCAGCGCCGAAAGTAAGGCTATCTTTTCTTGCTTAAAAATGCTGCGCGTAAGCAGGTATAGCAGGAGGATAAGAGCTACATCAAGCAATGATGGAAACCACTTGGCCACAGAAAGAAGATCGATACCTGTAATCAATGATAGCGTAGTGCCAAAGACGTGGATTACTGGAAAGTACGAGACGATCGAAATGTATTGAGGGTCACCCATAACGAATCCGCTAGTGAGGATGCCCTTTGCCGAAGCCATGTCTATATGCGCATCGTACCCACGCAAACCGTAGTATGGAATTTGATAGATCAGATGAAATGCGAGGCAGGTAACCACAATCTCCAAGAGCACTAATCTGGTATGGGGCGGAGATAATTCAATTTTGAGGCATTGATATGCTACGGTGCAAAGCATGAGGCTGATGGCTAACCAAAAGAAGATGACCGGCAGATAGATGTGTAAGCGTATTGATAGAAGATAGATAAAAAGCAAGGATGTAGCTGCGAGGAATGTCCCAACGATAGTTGCTTTGCTATTCGAGTACTTCATTTACTAACACCTATTTTTCATTTGCGTCATAATTGTTATTATGCTAAAATGATGTTATAATTGATTTTTGTTACCAATCAAGTGGAGCAGCTAACCTTTTAGCTTGCCGTGCGGAAAGCCCAAAGATTCTCTAAGAAACCTTTTGCAATTTTTTTCCAGTTGAAGTTTCTTATCACGAATTCTCGTGCATTTCTACCGAATCCTCTAGCAATATCCTGGTTATCTAGGAGGAAACGTATTTTTTCAATCCATTGGTCAACATCGTTGACATTGCATAAATATCCTGTTTGATTGTTTCTAACTATTTCAGGTGTTCCTCCAACATTTGAAGCGATTATTGCCTTTTCCATGAGGGACGCCTCTTTCACACTTCTTGGTAAAACATCTAGTCCTGAGGGGTGTACGAATACGTCTCCGCTCTCTAGCAGTTTCTTAACTCCAGACCTAGGAACCCTTCCAATAAGGAACATGTTTGACGGACAGTTTTGTTTAACTAAGTTATAATAGGGGCCGTCTCCAACAAAGTAAAAATTTACATCTGGCATTTTCTTAACAACTCTGATAAACTTTAGCAGTCCTAAAACCTTTTGATAAATAGTAAATGGAAACACACCTATCGCCGCTGGATGCTTAAGGTTAAATGCTGCGTTGTGAGTTGGAACCCATTTCTCCGGGTTGATACCTACGTAAAGGACTTCAGTTGAATGATTTGGTAGTTGCTTCTTGATTTGTTCTTGGAGCCATTTGGAGTTAGGAAGAATGAGGTCAACTCCTTTAATACTCCGCACGTTTATTGTAGCTAAATAATGGTTATACATTCTTACAAAAAATGATGGATATGTAGCTCTTTCCCAGTAAGGTTCACTCAATGTACGACGCATATGAAATAAAACACGTCGATCAACAAGCTTTGACATATGAGGTATGTAGTAGGGAGAATCGGTCATAACAAACTCGGGATCGAATCGTTTGACAAGCTTAAGCAGTTTAGGAAAAGGAACGATGTGCAATGGCCTAAAATCGGAAAGAAAACAATACCGCAAGTCTTGAACACAAGCCACTTCAACTCCTTGGGAAACAAGGGCTCCAGCGAATTCGATGTAATCCGAAAGTCTTTGTTGGGTTGAAACGATAAGAAGTCTCATTCGAAAGCCGCACTACACTATCGAGATCTTTGAAAACTCACAAAACATTCAGTGATATTAATCGATCTGGAAATGGAAACACGCGCCCAAAATAGAGATTTTCTGGGAATCATATAAATTTCAGTGCTTGGCAACGGCCTTATAGCGCGCGCCGTTTAAGAATACGTTGTAGACCTTTTCTAATTTTCGCATAACTATCTTATCATCATATTCCGCTCTAATCTTTTCCGCATTGTTCCTTCCCATTATTTGTCTCAATTGTCTATCTTTTGCTAATAGTAATATTTTTTCCGTCAATCCGTAATAATCGCCTGGCTTGATAAGGTAACCGTTCACTCCTTCTTCGATTACCTCAGGTATTGACCCCACCGGCGTCGAAATGATGGGTAGTCCTGCAGCCATTGCTTCTAGTATCGCTATCGGCAATTCCTCTGAGTAACTTGGCAAAATGTAGATGTCTGACAAAGAAAAGACTTTTATCTTTTCTTTAGTTTCGAGGTAACCTAAAATTTCCACGTAGTTGCTGATATTTTTTTCTTTGCAGATTGTTTTTAGTTCTTCGACATTGCATTTCCCTACAAAGATAAAGAGAATATTCGATCCATACTTCTCCGCGACTATGGGAATAGCTTTTAGAATATCATAAATGCCTTTTCTCTTAGCCTCAGTTCCGCCAATAAAAAGAACTTTAACTACATCGGATTTGACGTGTCTTTGCAGTCCATTATAAAGTATTGTACCTTTAACAGTATTTGGAATGACCGCCAACTTATACTCTGGAACCAACTCTGCAAAAAAGCTTTTCGACCGGGATGACAAAACGATGATTTTGTCAGCAATATTCAGAGTTTTCCTGATGAAGTACTTTCCGAGCGAATTTCCATTTTTATAGAATTTATCGAATGATGTAGCATGAATATGAAGTACTATTTTTCTGTGGGACATCTTCGAGAAAAAAATGTAAATCGAACTCTCCCAGAAAGGCCAGTAGTCTGGGGTGTGGATGTGTACTATTTTCGGATTTCTTTTGGCTAGTACGACGGGAAATACTATTATATGATGCAATGTTGTTAGAGCAGCTCTGATTAGACATTTCAACTCCATATGAAACATAAGAGTGTAGTCGTAAACATCTTTTACTAGATTTTCAGTTGGTCTGCTAGTCGTGAATGGAACAAATTCATATTCCTTGTTTAAATCGGATGTTAATATGTTCAACATACATGTAGTGATCCCCCCAACTGTAGGCGGAAGTGGTCCCACCATTAATATTCTATTTCTCAGCATCTTTACGCACCGTCAGGTAGGCAAACAGGCGAATACAATTTATTTTTCATTTAGCGCGCGTGGCTATTAAAACTTAAAGTAATCATCATTTAACTCATATTGGATGAGACATCTTTTTAAGTGTTCAATAACTTATTCTCTATCCACCTATATGTTCGTTCTAATCCCTCTTCTAATGAGACTTCAGGTTTCCAACCAGTCAATTTTGTTATAAGAGCGAGGTCTGCGTTTCTCCCTCTAACCCCTTGAGGCTTGGTCTCATCATGTTTTTTCGTTACTTCTTTTCCAGAGACCCTTATGATAATATCCGCAAGTTCATCGATTGTGACTAATCTATCAGATCCAATGTTCACAGGTTTAGCATAGTCGGACTCCATTAACATCTCTATTCCTCTAATGCAATCATCAATGTAGCAGAATGATCTTGTCTGTTTTCCATCCCCCCATATCGTTATTTCTCCCGGATTAGAAGTCTCAGCAACTTTCCTGCATAAAGCAGCAGGGGCCTTTTCTCTTCCTCCTTTATAAGTTCCTTCTGGTCCGTAGATATTATGGAATCTGGCCATTCTGATCTCTAAGCCAAAATCCTCCTTGTAATTCTGACAGAGTCTTTCAGAAAACAGTTTTTCCCAACCATATTCATTATCTGGATCCGCTGGATAAGCATCATTCTCTTTCAAAGGCACCACTTCTGGTGAATGCTGCTTGTAAGTTGGATACACGCACGCAGAAGAACTCAAAAAATACTTATCTACCTTGTGTTTCCTTGCAGCCTCCAACATGTTTACATTTATCAGAACATTGTCTCTCATTACTTCTGCTTTCACTGTTGTAATATATCCAATCCCTCCCATGTTTGCCGCCAAGTTATAGACTCTGCTCATTCCTTTTACTACTTGGAGACAGGCCTTTGCATCTCTAAGATCAGCAGTAACATATCGGTCAGCATATCCGGTAATATAATTGTCCCACTTGATATCTACTGCTCTCACCCAATACCCCTTGTTTCTTAAATAACGAGATAGATGAGAGCCAATAAAACCCCCAGCCCCAGTCACGACCACCTTCATTTTCTTACGTCCTGAAAACATTTCGTTAACACCTTCTTGTTGAAACAACTTTTTCTATTTTATCATGAGTCTTTCTTGTGAAGGCCACCTGATAAAGCGCCTTAAGAAGGCTATACTCAAACTCGAAAAACGTGAATACAAGAGGCCTCGAGAATATTACAAAGACTAGAAAAACAGATCCCAGAGTACACCAGAGAATTGCAGAGAAGCTCAAGTCTAAAAAAGTTAACGAAATAAGAAGTATGAACCCGACTAATATAGCTACGGGAGCAATGACAAGCATTGCGAAATTCACCGGCAGTATTATACATCCATATTTTCCATATTCACGTTTAAACATCATGTGCCTAAACCGTAACAAGACCTTAACCAGGTTTGCGGCTCTAATCGTCTTCTGCTTAATCCTTTCTGAATGGGTTAAAGGAGCATATTCATAGAATCTAACTTTTGGATCATAAACCGTTCTGTATCCTTTCCGTCTTGCAAGTAAGCCCACTGTTGTGTCAAAAGTTTCACTGCATGTCTCCAAATCTTTTATTAAATCCCTTCTCACGGCAGTAGCCTCTCCCTTAACGTAAAAAGTCGAGTCCATCCTAGTTTCTGCTGTTCTTAAAAAATTTAAGATTTTCACATACAGGTTCTCTGATCCCCCTACCTTTTCATTTACGCTTAGGATTACATCGTTACCACTTACCACGCCAATGTTCGGATCTCGAAAATGGTCCACAAGATTTGGTATCGCCTGAACATCGAGGAGTGAGGCAGCATCGCTAAGAACTATTATTTCGCCTTTGGTTGCTTTGCATCCAGCAATCATGGAAGGGCTATATCCCATGCGTTTATGAAATCTAATTAACCGTATACCCGGGAATCTCTTCGAATATTCTTGTATTATGTCAGGCGTGGAATCGTTAGAATCGTCAACAAAGACTATTTCAAGTTTCTCTCGAGGATAACTGGAAGCAAGAAAGTTTTCAATTTTTTTGGAAATAATTATTTCTTCATTATGAGTTGGAACTACAACAGATATAAAAGGTTCAAATTTACCTTTTTCATTGCCTTCACTTATCCCTTCTCGTTCATTTCTCTTGAGTTTGCCATAGTAAAGAGTAATGGCTCCATATAACCCGAAAATGAGCCCAGGAATCCCTAGCGAAAGAAATAGTAAGACACGCAATACTTCCAGCAAGATATGTTTACTCCTAAATAGTGTATTGGTAAGCCCTATTTCCTACGCACATTTTTACCATCCCCAATTGCAACTTCCATACATCGATTATGGGCTACAGCCAACTTTGGCCTAACAAACTCAGAGGCAACACGAACTAAGGGTTAGTGCCTATTATTCCATGAGGCTAAAAGAAGCTTGAATGTTTCACGAGCGTGTTGTTCTTTCGATACACCTACAACAACGCCTTTTAGTTTGGATAGACTCCATATATAATCTATTGCTTCAGGAAGCTTAAGGTATCCAGCTCCCAAGATGCTCATTGCAATTACGTTGGGCTCGGGAAGGCTTGCTAACGCTTCCTCGCATTCTGTTCTGGAAGGGTTCATTTGGAACCCTAGCTTATTGAAAGGAGTTGCAATAATTATTTCACCGAAGTCTATGCCCCACTCTCGGAGTTTATTCACCAAGTACGCAAAATTGCGAGTTTCGAAGCCAGGCTTTATTCCAAGTTCTAACATCAAGTCCTCGTATGACTTGAAGAGCCAGTCTAAGTTAAGGGCCAGCGCCATGTCCGTTATTATCTCGTGAAGCAACATACACTCTAAGTTGGCTTTTTCACCAGCTGACGATTTTATCCTAGAGATTTCATAGAATAGATACGCTTTCACAAGCGCTATAGGGTCGGTTCTTATTACTCCTTTGAAACCTGTTTCGATTGCCCTTACATTTCCAGAAAATATAATTTGTTTTGCGAGTTTCTTAGCCAATCGAGGGATTCCACCGAGCTGAGCAGCCAGTCTAACATATTCATATGCATATGGCACAAGGGCATAGAGTCTTAAGCGTTCGATTAAGCCTTTCTCACGTAATCTTTTTATTATTGAAAGCGTTTTGTCACTAACAGAGAACATGAAGCCATCAGCTCCATTATCAACAGAAGTCATGACCAACTTGGCAGCGTATTCTATCTGATTTATAGCATTACCCCTAAGCCTAGCCCTTTCTTGCGAGAGATGACTTATGCCCTGGAAGGGGTTGTCGCCAACCAGCAATATCCTTCTTCTATCATTACTCATTTTTGCCAGCTCTGGATTTTACCTCGTCAATAACGTGATCAACTTTCGAAGCTGTCAAGAAACTGGGTTCAGCATTGCGACCCTCTAGGATCGATTTAATGAAGTACTCGTCCTCTCGGAAATATTCTGGGTCTCCAAGCAGGAAACCTACATTATCATTAAGATCGTGCCTATACCACACGTATGATTCTCCATCATCCATCTCTAACCCCACCTTATAATCATCTACCCTCATAACACCTTTCAATCCCCTAATCACCAGTCCACACTCAGGTAGCCGATAATTATCCATACCCCATGACACATCAAACCGTCCTTCTAAGCTATTAGAATTTTTAACTCTGAAGCTTGCAGAATCTTCAGAACCTCCCCCAGTCAGTGATTCCAACTTCGCTGAGTTAACCTCTAAGTCGCCAAAGAACCATAGTGCCAAGTCTATTACATGGGAGCCTAAATCCCCAAGAACCCCTCCTCTAGTCGCGGAAGTCTTTGAACCCTTCTTAATCCCTGAGAAATCTGACGAATAAGCATACGCATCAAAAGAAACCATCTCTCCTAAAGTCTCACGGTTCAGTAAATCCTTAGCCTTTCTGAAGGAAACAGCGAATCTTTTCATATAACCAACCATGTTAATATCTCCAAAACTTTGAGCTAACTCGCACAGTTCCTTCGCTTCGTCGTAACCTAATGAAAGCGTTTTTTCAACAAATATGTTGCGCGCTATTTTCTTTATGTACACATTTTTTACAACAGAAAAATGAGAGGATATGGGTGTTGTTACGTAAACCGCATCTAGGTCTAAACCAGAAAGCTTCTTTACATCATCTACCACACGAATCCTATCAAACACCTTTTTACAAAATCTACGAATTAAGGCACTTTTTTCACATAACGCAGTGAGTTCAACCGCAGGCAGAGTGCGTAAAATACCAGCATGGAGCAGCCCCATCTTACCTAATCCAACAATGGCAACCCTTAAACTATCTCTGCTCAATTTCTCCACAAACTCACGGATCTTTTTTGCATAATTTTTCTATGCTTATGGTCTCCGAATCAAAGTATACAAACAAAAATAATGAGCGAGCGCGTTAAAGCAGCTTCTCTACTCTAAATCGATCAAATACTTTCTGTTATAATCCTTCTTAGAATTGTAAATCCATGTATCAGTTTCAGTTTTTTCTCGCCAAGCCTACTTCTGTAGTATATTGGAATTTCTACGATTTTGTATCCCATCATTTCCACTCGACGATTCATTTCAGCCTCTATGTCGAATCCCTTCGACTTGGGCTTCCAATGCTTTAATACTGGCCATCTGACAACTCTCAACCCAGTTAAAGGATCCTTAAGGTCGACTCCGTTCAGAAGACGTTGAGCCAACGCTAAAAATCTGTTACCAACGAAGAAAGGATTTCCCATTGAAGTTAACTTATACTTATGATTAAACCTGTTTCCAGTTACCATGCCAGCTTCAGGGTTTTCCTCCAGAATTCGAATCATCTCAGGTAAGTATCCAGCAGGATAAGTGAAATCCGCATCAATGAAAACTACATACTTTACATCTGAGTCAACGTGTCTAATCGCGTGTGCCACAGCATCTCCCTTACCTGAACTTTCCTGGAACAAAACCTCAGCCCCCGCCTCCTTGGCTATTTCAGCCGTCCTATCTGTGCTATTGCCGTTAACAACTAAAAATCTTGAATCCATCAAAATCTCTCTAAGCTCCGCTAAGGTAGGACCAATGCCTTCCTCCTCATTCAGCGCCGCAACTATCACCAACACTGAAAAGGCACTATTCTTCTCCACTTTCTCCACCAAAACGTAAGCAATCGTTAATTCTCAGACACGTTAACCCTTATTTCCCTCTCACTTAAACCGATAAGGAAAACAATTCTATAACAAATCACCGCATCTTCTACAACCCAGATCGCTTAACGGCACGCGTTGCAAGTGCACATCAATCGCATTCACAAAGTCTCTACTCTGCTTTCCACCGCACATTTGGCAGAATCTTGTCTCTTTTCTCAGCGATCCTGTGCCTATATTTGGCTAGATCGCCTAGCATCACACCAAGCTCTTCTTCCAAAGTGTGCCTAGGCTTAAAGCCCAACTTATACAACTTCTCATGAACAGGATTATAGTAACTTACGTCCTCATCCTCAATCCTAGGATTTTCGACATGCTCAATTTCCGTATCGAGCCCCAGCCTGTTCCCAACTCTCTTCACTTTTTCAGCAACTTCAATGATGCCATAAGCTTCATCGAACTGGTTAAACACCAAATATTCACCTTTGCCTGGAGGATTTTCTATGGCTAACCTAAAGCACTGAATCGCATCCCTCAGCGAAATGAAGGGTCTTCTCTGTCCACCTGCTCCATAGACGGTAAGTTTTTGTCCCAAAACCGCCTGAGCACAGAACCTGTTAAGAACGGTGCCGAACACTGCGTCGAAGTCAAATCTCGTCAACAAAGAATCATTTAACATCTCATCAGTCCTCGTTCCATAAACAACGCCCTGCATAATGTCGGTCGACCTTAAACTCCATATCTCACAAGCCAACATAATATTAATTGACCCGTGAACCTTGCTCCGATGATACCAATCCGTGAAAGGCTGCTTGGGAAACTGCAACGTATCCTTTCTACCACGGTACTCTATCTCAAAGAACCCTTCCGGAATATCGATATTCGGCATACCATATTCCCCCATAGATCCCATCTTTACCAGATGGCAATGAGGAACAACCTTGTGAATCGCATGAATAAGGTTCAGCGTTCCAACAGTATTATTTGTTTGGGTGAACACGGCATGATCAACATCCATCATCGAAAAAGGCGCAGAAGACTGTTCACCCAAATGAACAATCGCGTCCGGTCTATACTTGTCTAGAACATAATGAACAAAGCCATAATCCGTCAAGTCTCCATACTCGAAATCCATCCTCCTTCCAAAAGTCTGCTCAAAGGCTATCAATCTCTCTGGCATTGACTTTATCGGTGTCGCACTATGGGATCCAACCTCAGCAACCCACCTTCTCCGTGAGAAATTATCAACGCCGACGACATCAAATCCATTGCTGGCAAGATGCATAGAAAGACAAAATCCAATGTATCCGTCTGCTCCAGCAACCAAAATCCTCATTTTTCGAACCTCCCTTACCTAAGCTTTATCGTCTGAAGTTCCTCGATGAACTTGTCAATGTCTGATTTCGTGTTGAAGAAGTGTGGAGAAACTCTCAGTCCACCGATTCTGGGCGCAACAATCACATCCCTCTCCTCCAGCTTCTTTGCCGCACTCCTATTGTCCGCCACCTTGAAATTGACTATTCCAAATCTCTTTTTGGTAGACAGGGGTGTTTGCAGTTCGAATCCCAGGTTCAGAAGTTCCCCGACGAGATACTCACAGAGTTCATTAATCCTATTCTCTATGTTTTCAATTCCACACTTCAGGATAAGATTCATCGAAACCCAGCTGCCCACGTATGCAGCTCGATTGAAAACAACCATGTCGTGTCTCCTCGCCAGGTCACCATACGAAAGATCGTATAAATCGAACCTGTCGTAAAGATTTTTTTCAATAACGCCTTCGTTCAAAGTGTGCCCGTATATGAAGACGGGACTCAGCTCTTCAGCGATCTCCTTTTCAATATAAAGGAAGGCAGCTCCGCCCGGGCCCAGCAACCACTTGTACGTTCCAGCAACCAAGAAATCTACTCCCTCCCTCTTCACATCTATCTTCATTCCGCCAACAGATTGAATGCCGTCGACAACCAAATAAGCTCCTTTCTCGTGTGCTATCTCACTCAAGAGAGATAGATCGTGCCGGAACCCGTTGAACCATCCAGCCTGTCCTACAGCCAACGCTACTGTATCATCGTCGACCATGCGACGAACATCTTCATCATTGATCTCCCAGTTCTTATTACTGACTATTCTTGTGTTCACTCCTCTCTCCCTTTGTCTTAGCCACACAATCACGTTTGAAAAATACTCCATGTCATTTGTGACCACGTTACTGCCCCGCCGATAGTTTAACATGTTGGCTACAAGATTGAGTCCAGTTGTAGTAGTGGGTACGAAGAAGATCTCACTTTCACCCGCTCCTATCAATCGAGCAAACTGTTTCTTCGTATCTAAAATCTTGTCCATCCACTTCTCCACATCTCCTCCAACACCAAGTCGGTTGTGGACGTAGTCTCGCGAGTAATCCAGAAACGCGTCATATACCTGTCTGCAGCAGGCCCCTACACCAGCATTGTCGAGATAGGTCTTCTTGTGGAGTAGGGGAATATCTTTCCTGAGTTCTGCAATCGCGGTTTCAGAGATCAAACGACAACCCCGAATGTTTCGCATTTCCAGCAAACTAATAGATGTTCTTTATGCTTTCCAGTAGATTTTTGGCATTATGTGGATCTTCTTCGCAGCAATTCTGTCTCTGTAGTTGATGAGGTCGCTCAACATCAATTCGAGTTCATGTTCCATGGAGTGTTCCGGCCTGAAGCCGAGAGCCTTGAGTTTCGCACGATCCACAGCAAAGTAATCAGATTCCCCTATGGCGACTCTAGGGCTCTCTATGTTCTGGGCCACGGAATTAATCCCGAGCTTCGCAGCCGTCCTAACCACCCTGTCAGCCACCTCCTTGATCGGAACCAACTCCTCGAGCTGATTTAGTACGCGGTATTCGCCCTTGACAGGCGGATTTTCTATTATTAACTGTAGACATCTTACCGAGTCTCTCAGAGATATGAAAGAGCTTATGTGATCGCCGGTACCATATACTGTCAAGGGAAAATCCACAAGAGCTTGGGCACAGAACCTGTTCAGGACGGTGCCGAAGACGGCGTCGAAGTCAAACCTAGTCAACAATGAATCTTCCACGGTTTCATCCGTTCTCGTCCCATAAACAATGCCCTGCATGATGTCCGTCGATCTCAGATCCCAAACCTTGCACGCGAACATGATGTTCTGTGAGTCGTGGATCTTGCTACAGTGGTACCAATCATCACCCATCTTCGGGAAAGGCAGAACGTCTCTCTTTCCCCTATACTCTATCTCAAAGAACCCTTCGGGGATCTCAATCTTTGGTCTTCCATATTCCCCTAGCGTACCCATCTTCACCAAGTGACAATCGGGAACAACTTGGTGAATTGCATATAGTAGGTTGAGGGTGCCCACAATGTTGTTGGACTGTGTAAAGACCGCATGTTCAGCATCTATCATCGAATAGGGAGCCGAAGGCTGTTCAGCCAAGTGAACTATCGTGTGAGGTCTGTACTTATCAAGGATGTGGCGGACAAATCCAAAGTCTCTGAGGTCTCCATAAACGAAACTTGGAGCTTTCTTTCCTAGAACCCGTCTAAACGCCTCAATCCTCTCTTCTATCGACGGAATAGGAATGGCGCTCCATGAACCGACCTCCTTAACCCACTTTCTCCTTCCAAGGTTATCAACACCAACCACCTCATCTTCCACGGTTGTTGCCAGCCGAACCGCAAGGCTCCAACCTATGTAACCATCAACACCACATACCAGGATAGTCATCAACCACCCCAACCCAATTACGTGAGAAGATTCATGCTTTAACAGCGTGTATTGCATTTAATTGCCATTTAACCAATTTCGACAAACCATCCTTAAGCTGGACTTTTGGGTGAAAACCCAGAAGCTCTTCAGCTTTACTAATGACACCTGAGCAATGTTTAATGTCGCCTGGTCTCGGCTCCGTGAAGACCGGTTTCAAATGCCCAGTGTTCGTGAACTGCTGCAAAATCCTTGCCAGCTCACTTATCGAAACCACCGTGCCGCTGGCAATGTTAAAAACCTCACCGACCGCACTCTTGCTTTCTAAAGCAAACATATTAGCTGACACCACATCATCCACATTCACAAAATCCCTAGTCTGACTTCCATCGCCGTGAATAACAGGCGACTGCCCCTTCAACAATCGACTTACAAAAGCGGTTATCACTCCGCTATAGGTAGAAGCAAGACCCTGCCTAGGCCCATACACATTAAAATACCGCAGACACACAGTCTCCAACCCATACAACTCATTGAAAACTCGAACGTAGTTCTCCGCCGCCAGCTTCGAAACTCCATAAGGGGATATGGGCTTAGGAAGCATGTCCTCCCTCTTCATCGGAGGCTCCGAATCTCCATACACCGCAGCCGAAGAAGCAAACACAAACCTTCTGACACCGGAATCCACGCAGGCTTTAAGCAAGTTAAGCGTGCCCACAACATTAACCTCATCAAACAGAAGCGGATTCTCAACCGAAAGCGCCACATCCACTAAAGCAGCCTCGTGAAAAACAGCGTCAACGCCTTCAACAACCTTCCTATCCAAACCAAAATCCCTAACATCTCCACGCACCAAATGGAACTCCTTCACATCTGCATGGTGCGAAACATTCTCTGGCCTCCCAGCCGAGAAATCATCCAAAACCCAAACCTCAAACCCCTCAGCCAACAACCTATCAACAAGATGACTACCAATAAAACCAGCCCCACCAGTCACCAAAACCTTAGAAGACCCGCCCATCTCGACACCCCTAACTTTCTTCTTCAAAACAGCTCTTTGCGTATCATTTTCACTATTTCGCCTACTACATCTATCACCGTTTTCTCCTCTGCCGAATTAGGCGTCGGTTTATCCGATACATGTTTATGATGCGGGAACGTCGCTACGTCTGCATGATGAGGTGCGTTATCATATCTGAACAAAAGTTTTCCATCAATATTCTGATAATGATAAGCATAACCCATCTTCCTAAGCTTATCATCAACAAACTCCCTCATCCAGAGTTGCGAGTCGTTCACAAAGGTAACAGATGCCCTGATGTATCCCCTATTCCTCGTCACCGCTCTTCTTTCAACAGTCACATCCTTAACCATAGGATGCGACTTTAAAAACCCGACAACTCTATTAACATATTCCTCTATTCTTCCACTCAACTAAGTACTTCCGTCAACATATCCCTTTCTTTACGCAGTTCCCCGAGCAACTCTACAGCTGCATGCCATTCAACGTAGTCCAAGTCTGCATCTTCACCTAACTCTCCCTTTCTAAACCTTTCACTAAAAACATCCCACACCACTCCATACTTTCTCTGCAAAATATCAACAGTCTTCTCTAACTCCTGCATCTGCTGCTCTATCTCGAACAATCTACCTTTCAAATGCACCACTATAACATTCGTCAACTCCTCCTTCGAATACTTCGTTTCACCTACCACCTGAAACTTCGCCAACCAAACGACACCTCACACGCACATTAAACTATTTCAACATCACTATATATACTCTTTCAGCCGTCTCTCCGGATCCCAGCAAACTTTCCTTAAAGGAGAGGGACGCCATATCAAAGCTCCAATCCCTCCGAAGTAGCACGCGCTCTTTGTGACACAAAACACTTCCACCCGCCCAGCACAAAATCATCCAAAACCCAAACCTCAAACCCCTCAGCCAACAACCTATCAACAAGATGACTGCCAACAAAACCAGCTCCACCAATCACAAGAACACTCGAAAACCCCTTCATGCCAAAGCCTCGAAACTTCTTCATCTGCAAACTTTCATTCAAGCAAAATCTAAGCATATGCTTTCATACTTGAATCCTACACAAAGAATGTTAAAAACAACGTTTTTCAAGAAAAAAATCCTCGCACAAAAAGGCGGGCAACAACACTAAACACCCGTCATGTTCAAACATAAACCAACAAAGCGGTTGTCGAATTTAAGATTGCCTTACAGCCCAATTAGATCTTAAGACAGCCTATAGACTTTGCGAAGTCTCAGGTTTACTTTTCTCTTAAGCGCGTCGCCTAATTCTCCTATCTCACCAACAACTAAATCCTTCAATACTGTCGCTATTTTATCTAATTTTATAACAGAAGACATTTTAAGTCCTGTCAGCATGAATTCAGGATGTGATTTGTCAATTACAACATCTGTCAAAGCAGGCTTACGCGGCATCCTAGAAGAAATAAATGCCACCACAACATCCCTCTCTCCCTCGAATAGAACCAAAGCAGGCCTCAATTTCGCTGCTGTTAAATCTGTGAAAGGAAAAGGTATAAGAACGATTTTCCCTTTCAAGAATACCTAACCTTAACATCCTTTATCGAATAAACATCAGGCTCTTCACTAAGAAAGTCCTTCAAGGATTTTTCCGCCAAAAACATTACAGACAAAGTCTCTCTATCCTCAATTAAAAGATCAATTTTCTTATTCAACATAGAGAGCAAATCTTTTATCTCTTTCAAATCAATTTCAGCTGTCATATTACTCACTTCTTATCTGCTTTTTCGTCTTATTTAATTGTTATTGTACCAATAGAAGGATAATCAAGCTACGCCTTCTATAACATTAGGAAACTAATATCTAAGGTCAAAGGAGGCAAAACCACAATAACCTCATAAGGCTCAGCCGACTGCCTCCTAACAGAATCAACACAACCCAAAAGATACCCTAACCTATCCTCAGAATAAACTGAAACAACAACAGAGACTTTACCCATCGACTTCACAGCCCAACCCACACAAGCCTAACACAAAAAACGCACAGTTAAACAAACAACAAACCAAAGCCAAAACCAAATTCCCTCAAAATCTAAAGCCTTTTCAGATGTAACTGTGCAAAAGAAAATTGACACAGTCACAGTTAAGCAAAGAAACGCCCCGATTCCTAACATACACTACAGAAACTCTCAAAATTACGGGCAGCAAAGAGAATTAACATCGCCAGGCTTAACCCCCGCCTCTTCAAATTTCCCATGATAAAAAGGAACATTCTCATACGCATACTCAACCAAAGCCCTAAACCTTTTAAGCCGCAACACCTGCAACTCTGAAGGCTCCAAGTGAAAATTTCGTCTAAGATTATACAAATACAAAAGCATCCGAGGAATCACAGAAACCCCGCTCTTCGTTATTCGTCTGATCCCCAACATCTCCCCCAACTACCAAACCAGCCAGAAAGCCCACGAAATTCCCAAAACCCCCAAACGAAAATTATCCAAAACAACCACTCCACTCTTACTTCCCAAACTTTTTTACCAGTTCAACAAGCGTGTTAACTGCCCGTGTGAGTTCTTCTCTTGTTCTAATGAGCTCTGACGATATAGCATCGTATCTCTTAGCCATCTCTTCGAAACTCGTATCCACATTATCGCGCAAATTGTGAACCTCTGAACCCACAGCCTTAACTTCCTTCTTAAGCCCTCCTAGCTCTTTCTTGAAAACTCCCTTCATATCTCCAAACTCTTCCCTAAAAACCTTACGCATACCCGCAAAGTGAAGTTTACTCCATTCAAGGCTATCGAGCATCTCCCGATCCGCCGCCCTAAGCTCTTCTGCTCCATAGTCTATTTCAAACCCCTCATACCTCTTCCAAGGGGGCTTGTACCCCGGCTCCCCCTCCCAGAAAACTATTATCTCCTCAACATGAAGGCTTAACGGGTCATCAGACACGCCCTTCACGCTAATCCTCCTAACAAACTCCTCAACAGCCTGCTTGGAACCCTCAACAAAGGATTCAACAGAACCATCTGGAAGATTTCTAACAAGCCCCCCAACTCCAAGCCTTCTGGCAAACAAACCAGCCCAAACCCTAAACCCTACACCGTGAACGTTTCCCTTAATTATAAGTCTGGCTTTAACCAATCCAACACAACACCAAGCTGACCATTCAAAAGCAAATTCCGCCATAACAATATTTAACATTTTCGTCACAGAAACTACCAGTGAAAAATGGCAAAACCCCCAAGAAAACACAAAGCCTCAAACAGTCATATTCAACCATAAACCAACAAAACGTCCATGATACTGAAAAACATCAGCACTACCATTGTATAGCCAAAGTTCAAAAGTCTTAGTAACCTTAAGGTTATATCTCCCCAGACTCTTTCAGCTCCGCGAAGAAATCGCTGTAGCTTCTAACCCCACCAGCCTCCACATCCTCTTCAGCCTGCCTAATGGATTCAACTGTATCCTCATCTTTCAAGATCTCCAAGGTCTCGACAATTTCCTCAAGTAAACTACTAACCTTCAAAAGAAGAGCTCGATCCTCATCCGTTAAGAGAACACCGCTCCCAGACATCGCTACACCCATGAATATACTTCTATCAATAATACATTGCACCCGTAAATTTTAACTTATCGCATGCATTTAGAAACATCAAAAAATCAACCAAATGCAAACCAATAAAACCAGCCCCACCAGTAACAAGAACCCTAGAAAGCCGAACCATCCGCATCCCTTATAACAGCACACATATGCTTTAATCATAAACTGGTGTGGCTACATGAAAAACTTGAACAAGCACAAACTGATTTTTCACATCAGCTTAGCGCGGCTGGCATGGGTCTTAGGCGTGTTCAGGATGTATGCCCGTGTAATTTTTGGCAAACTTCTATTTCAGTTAAGACTCTGATGTCAGGTATTTTCTTGAAATCTGGGTCGTCGCTCACGACGGCGGCACCTTCGTAAAAGGCGGAGGCAGCTATGAAGGCGTCAGCGATGGATACATGGTATTGTCCTTTAAATTCTCCAGCTTTAATCGCGACATCCTGGTTTATTTCCAGTTTTTTGAGGTAAAGGGTGTATTTGAGTTGCTCTGTTCTTGTTTTGGCTAGATCCGGCCTTTGCTCTTGCAAATACTTGTAGCAGATTTCTGTGAGTGTGACGACACTTATCCCAGCGTCTAGCTCGCCATCCTCAATCCGAGATAGGATCTCCCTGACTTTTTCCCAACCCTCTTCTTCAGCGAAAAGTTTGATCAAGGGTTTAGTGTCAAGAACGACCTTAACGTTTTTCGAGGCGCTCCTCAAACTCTCGGGACCACTCCTTTCTCATTCTCTCGAGTTCCTCTGAAGGTTTGCGCTCCCTGAAGACCTCTTTGTCTATTCCTGCTAATTGGGATAGCTTAGGAACCGGAATCAGCTTGAGCGCTTTCCCTTCGCAGATTAGGATGAGCTTTGTGCCCTTGGCTATCTCCAGCCTTCTTCTCATGTCTGCTGGAAGGGTGATTTGACCCTTACTCGTTACGGTGACGGTTTCCACCTAATTCCACCTTACTTATAATCTCCACCTTACATTTATAAATTTGTCGGAAAAATCGTCATTAAGTAAGCCTTTCAGCACAGTAGAAGCCAACCCATCTTAAGCTTTTCCCCCGCCTCCGCCTTCAGCGGAGAAAACCTCCACAATGCCATAACCACCCCCAACCCTCACCAAAACCCTAGGAAACTCCTTCATACCAACGACCACAACTCCTCTTATCCGCAAAGTTCAGGTTAACAGCAAAAATGCTAACCAGTCATGTTCAACCAAAGGCCCACAAATCGATTATGAAACTGAAACCCATCAAACTCAGCGACATAAATCCAAAGTTCAATGAAAACCTGATAGTAATAGCCATAATACTCTCCATTCCACAAAGCCAACTTATTAACACTAAAAGCCACATCATTCATTCTAAAACTCTCAATAAAAGAGCGATTCTCAAAAAACGAGACCCCAGAAAACGAAAACATTAAAGGAGCCTCCCAACTCTCGCCTTCTTCAAGAAACACACGATACTCATACAACGGCGGAAGCGGGCTAGGCGTTTCTGCAGTAGCGTTGGGCAAAGGCTCACTCTGATTCCTAAACTTCACATAAACAACATAATAAGCAGAAGAACCCATATGATTGCCAACACCAACATAAACGAGATAGCTAACACCAGCCCCAACATTAAAAGGGTAATCCTCAGCCATACGCCCAGGCCCCAAAACCCAAAGCTCAGAAAACTTTTCCCCGCCAGGCAAACGCAAAACCAAACCCAGCGTTGGAGAGGCAAACAACAAAACGCCAATCAAGCCCACTGCGGCGAAAACAACCTTACAATCTTCAAGCTTCAACATCATCCTCAACCTCAGGCCTCATCTTCAACAATCTACCGAAATAAAAATGCGTAAACCAAACCCAAGCCAAAACCAAACCTGTAACAAAAACCACTGCGCCTGCAATCGAAAACATAAGCGTATGTGAAAGCCTAGTCTGCGCATCCTCCAAAGCCAAATCCTTCAACCCCAAAGCCTCAACAAAAACCCCATCCGCTATCGCAACGCACTCAGAAGCCTTGCCGGCAGCCCTGTCCCAATTCCCATTCCTATAAGCCACCTCAGCCTCTGCCAAAACTTCTCCAGCGTCATTCAGCCTAGCTACCAAACTTGAAACATTTCCTCCAGTCCTTTCAACCTCCAAAACAGCTGCAAAAGCCTGTTTTAAGGCATTATCCGCCTCTTCAACTGCAGAATAGGCCTCTTCGCCTTCATCCACACATAATGAAATGCCTACTGCTAAACCAAAAATCAGGAAAACCAAAAGAAATAAAGTGGACAGCTTCATGTCCGACGCCTCCTCACAGTGGCTTTTGGCTCAACGTTCTCCGTGAGCTCACACATCCTCTCTAAGACTTCCCTCTCAAAACTCAGGCCTTCAAGCTCCCTGTTAAGCTTCGAATATTTACTAGAAAATTCGCTATATCTTTCTAGAAATGTTCGACCCTTCTCAGTAACTTCGTAGCCATCATTGTTGAGGCGTATTAGGCCGACCTTAAGGGTCTCCTCCAAGTACTTCTTCAAAAGCCTGTAACTCAGGTTCGCAACATACATTATCCTGGTTTTCTTCGCACCTGTATCAGCGGCATTCAGAATGTCCGCTATAATCTCAAATCTGCGCCTATACTTCACCATATGAAGCACAACCAAAACAGTAAAAGTCAAAACGGAAGTCAGAAGCTCATTCTATGTGAAGCCAGCCCCTGCCGCCCTTCTTCAACTGCTGCTTCTCAGTCTTACCCTTAGGCTGGCCTCCATTAAACATCTTAGCCCTCGAGTGAAGAACCTTCCTCAGATCTGTTCTGATGAATTTACCCCATCCGCCGACGTTAGGGTCAGGAGCATAAACATAGCCCTGAGAGGCCCAAAACTCGATGACCTCTGAAAAACTTGCGGCCTTAGCATCTCTGCTCGCGAAAATAACAAAGCCCCGATCCGTAAAAAGTAGGGGATAATCGCGAACAGCAACTCCCTCGGCCCTGACCCTGTCATCGAACCGCTCCCTCCACAAAAGCACCCACTCCTCCTTGAGCCTCCGACGGAACTCATCCCGCTTGGCGCGGTCACCATTTTCCAATAATCAATCCCTCCCTAGTGGGAGCGGATGAGAAACGTCATTGATGGAGACAATAATCAAAGCCTAGACGCTTCCTCTCCCTCTCCTTTCTCTATCAACTATGGAAAACACTTTGCTGAACTCCTATTTAAACACTATAAGATGAAAAATCTAGGACAATTGTCTAGAACAAAAATACATTTTTCTAGAAGAAAGAAAGCATGTTCTAGAGCAGATCAAAATTTTAATAGACCTGTAATTCCTAAGCCTTAAAAATTGACACAACAACTTAAGGTCATGCTAAGCACAACGGACATATTAGCAATAATGGGGGAAGAAGCTTACAACGTCAAACAACTAGCAAAAAAACTTGAAATACGATTGGAACCGCTTGAAAAGATACTGAAAGACCTCAGCGAACACAACCTCGTAGAGTATAATCAACAAACTGGAAAAGTAAAGATTTCCCAATGGCTTACCAACATAAACAAAGAGATTGAACGCATAAAGCCGGCAACTGGAACAATAATTCTCCCGAAAAATCAAGAGATAAAACTGCAAGATGTGACCATAGGAAACTTCACAGACACAGACCTAGAACTAAATGTTAAACTAAGGACAAGACAAAAAGAAATAGCCATATGTAGTATAAGTTAGAATCACTATTACTTTTCAATGATTCTAATAGGTATTCTGAACTATTGGTTCTCGTATGTTTTTCGCTCGTTAAGTTCAATCGACATAAAAAGGTTTATTTGTGTACACTGCGTATACCATAATATGAGTGCAGTTGTTCCGGTCAGGGTTCCAAGGGAAGTAGCCGAAAAAATTAAAGAGCTTGTTGACGCTGGCGTTTATCCGAATCGCAGCAGCCTCATTCGAGAGGCCTTAAGAAGACTTATAGTTTCTGAGGCCATGGCTGAGCAAAAAAGTAATCTTGGAAAGGTTGCTGCGACAATAGCTTCCGTGATGATTGCTTGGAATGAAAAATCAGTCACCGACGTGATACTATTCGGCTCCGTAGCTCGTGGGGAAGGAACTGTTAAGAGTGATGTAGACCTTCTTATTCTAGTTGACAACGCGAATGGTTGGGTAGTTAGACAGCACCTCTACGACCTAATTTATCCCATAATTCCAGCTCTTGGAGTCGATATTTCCTTGATAGTGTTAGAAAAAAAACGCTTTATCAGCATGGTTGAGAAGGGAGACCCCTTCGCCTTCTCCGTTATAAGTGAGGGCAAACAGCTGCACGGAGGCGTTCTGGATGAGTGTGGCAAAGGCGCATTTAGAAAAGGCCGTTGATAGGTTAAGGGTTGCTGAAAAGCTGTTTCGTGACGGCGATTATGAAGACGCCGTTTCAAGGGCGTATTACGCCATGTATCATGCGGCTAGGGCTGCGTTATCCACTTTAAACGTTTTCCCCAAAACGCATGAAGGAGTCGTTACAGAGTTCGGCAGAAGACTTGTGTTAGCAGACATTTTCCCAAAAGAGTTAGGCAGAAACTTGGCTGACGCAAAAGCCGCGAGGGAGACCTACGAGTATAGCGTCACAGCCATTGTTGGAAAATCGGAGGCAGGGGCAATATTGTCAAATGCTCAGCTATTTGTGGATGCGATAAAGAAACATCTGGAAAGTAAAATTAGTTAGGATAACGGATGCAGACTGGAAGATACGAGTTCAAAAGGGATGCTTAGGTTCCGGTATGAAATCTAGTCTTTTTTGTACACTTTTTTCTGGTTTCTGCATGTGTAACGTATATTGTCTTTTCCATCTTGTCGCCGTGGAATATTATTCTATATCTGCCAATTCTTACTCTGAAGGTTTTCTCCAAACCTTTAATTCATCCTTTGAGGTGCATTACACATATGTGGCGACTTGGATTCTTCTTTCACGAAATGGCTTTTGGTTTATTATCAGTTTTTCTCCCGTTGTATGTAATAGCCATTGGCGGGTCGTTAGTTGACATAGGGATAATGTCCGCATCCGCTCTTTTTTTGGCAATTCCGTTTTCATTCTTTTGGGGGTATGTGTGCGACAAAACGAGACGCTATAAACGCTACATTCTTCTCTCATTTGCAACATTAACTGTCATCCTTTACCTTTTCGCTTTCACGACAAGTATAGAGTTACTAATAGTGCTCTACGCTGTAATGTGGATATTTCATGTAGCACATGAATCCCCAAAGAATGTTCTAATAACAGAACTATACCCCAGGGAGGAATGGGAAAAGGCGTTCGCATCTTATGAGCTTTTTGCCAAAACAGGATGGCTTAGTGGGTTGGTTATGGGATTTATAATTTCAACATATGGGCATGACGCGAAATTTACGTTACTGTTATGTAGCGCATTAAATCTAGCAGCCTTTACTTCATCCTTAGTGCTTGTAACAGATCCGCCTCTAATCTTTGAAAGATCCTTGGCAAAAATAGAGAAAACAGTGGATTTCACCTATCGAGGAATAGCTCTAGCGTCTAAATTATTGAATGGGATACGGACAAAGGAAAGACTGAAAAGAGAAAATCCATACGCTTTTTGCAGCGGCCTAGTTCTTTTCTCATTAGCCACAAGCATACTCGCCACACCTTTACCGGTATTCTTCTCAAAAGATCTAGCTCTTCCCGTAAACTTTGTTTTCGCGATATTTGTGGTAAGCTCCGGTGGGGGAGTTGCAGGTTACCTATTGGCGTTGAACAAACCAGGTCGGCAAGCGGAAAAAGCCCATATAAGCAAAATTGTGATATTTAGAAGCATCCTCGTGTTTCTCTTAATAGCAGTAATGCTGATACCTTTATACAATCTAGCGCTGGCATCATTAATTCTAACCTTAATGGGTTTCACTCACGCGTTGTTTCTTGTTTACACGCTTTCAATCTCTATGGAGCTCATACCAGAAGGGAAAGCGGGTTTGTTCAATGTTTTGGTGAGCATAGGTGGGGCGTGCGGTTCATTTATTGGTCCGTTTATCGCTCACACAATGGGGTTCATCTACGTATTCCCAATAACCAGTACAGTCTTCTTCCTAGCCTATATTGCCTTCAAAGTTTTTAGATAACGCAAGCTTGAAATGATCCTTAGAATGATATCCTTAGAGGCTTACCAGCCTCATTTGTTGTCTGGATAAGATGAGTGGTCTGAAATGGAAACAGAAAGGGAGCAAAAATTTACGAAAAATGCCTAAAAGAGATAAAAGGACAAGATAAAAGGAAAAAACATTTTGAGAAGATGAAAGAAACATGTCAAATTTTAAAAGCACGCGCTTTTTCTATCCAATAGCGAATCATGATCTTCGAGGTTAACCATAATCGTTTATACCGCAACGGGGTTAAATGCCTTAAGCATTATTTCTTAAAACGAAGGTCAAATATCAGCTAGCTTGTCAGAGAAAGATATATTTTCTGTAAAAAGAACAAAGCCCAAAACAAAGCTTGTGCTTGCCAAGCGTCGCTGACGGCGATACGTTGAAAAGAGAAGGTCGATAGATAAAATGATAAGCCGTTCTTTTATTGTTGTTGGTGATTGAAGTGATTTGTCGGACAAAGAAAATTTGAAGTCGGACAATTTTTCTCCTGAATTAGTAGACTTGTTCACGCTTCGTAACAGCTTACGCCTTAGCTTGCTGATTTTCTCTAAATCCCCAAACTGATGCGGATGTCTCCTTAACAGCCAATATTGACTATCAATTGGCACGGTATATCAGCCATGTTTTGGCACTCAATCCTATGGTTCGGTCAAACATGTTTTGGCTCCATTTGTTGGCTTGCTAAACGTTGTTTCAGCACCATTTAACATTTTTGTGCGACAAGACGTGAAGCTGAAGGCAAGCCCGACTCCTTCATCTTCTTCTAATTTCAAATCTCGTTTTTCTCTTGTATCGTATTATTAGATTGCTATTATGATGGTTGTAGGGTCTTTGTCAGAAGCCATAATGGTGTAGTCGTTTTCATCAAGGTGATAGAAGTTGTATATTTTCATGGGGAGCGTGACAACATGCTTATTTCGTTCACTAACCAATTTAACATGCATTTTTGTGAGGGCTTTCTCTTCCAAGGTCTTTAGGGGTTTAGCCGCTATCACAAGGTGTTCAGCATCAACGGCGTAGAGGATCATGGCCTCCGGTAGTTTTTCGCCCTTCGTCACTTTCTCATCTATCTCTATCCTTTCCATGTCTTAACACTCACCGTTTTGCAACTCTCTTAGGAATCTTCACTATTATCAGCGGTATATTAGCTCGTTGCTCGCGATGAGCCTGTACCTCTTTTATTGTTGTCTGCTTTGTCTTAATGTTTGGCGTATGAAGGTTAAAAAGAATCTTATGGCTTCTGTGGGTTCGTCTGGTATGTTGCTTTCGGTGATGTTTTCTTCGTTGCCGTTGTGGAAGTGTTTTGGAAAGCTCTTCATGTTTTTCAGATGCTCGTGAGGTCTGTTATCGTGCCTGTGGATTCCGCCGTTTATGTGTCTGTGTTCCCAGTGGTAGGCGAAGCGCCCAGGCATTCTCTGCGAGAGCCAAATGTCTAAATAGCTTCCATCAGTTAGGTGCACTCTAACCTTTCCATAGACTTGCTCGACAAGTTCCGTTATGTCTGGGAATTCCTTCAGAATAAGAACACGTATTTTGCGATACGCCTCATCTACTTCGAGGCTCAACTGAGCACCTTTAAAAATTGTTCAATCTTTTCTTTCCTGGCTTCCAAGTGGTCGAGTCTTGTGAAGTCTTCGAAGGTTTCTGTTTCGCTCAGCTCTCCCTCACTTATTTTTTCATCTAACTCTTTAAGCGACGCTACGCCATATCTGTTATACACAATGTTTATCTCAGCATTTATGCGTCTGAGCTCCGATTCAAGGTAAGCCTTGACGCCGTTTTTGATAAGCTCCTCCTTTTTTAGACCAAGGGTTTCTGCGATAGCCTCCACGCTCACACTCACATGCAACACCTATCTGAAATTATGTCGCCGAGGGTTTTAAGCTTAACGAGGGCAATAATCGTATATTAATTTCTTAGTTTACATGTTCAGATTTTCTTTTATTTTTAGGGCTTAACATAGTTGATGGTGTTGTTGAATTTGCCGATATTCCAGCAAAGCGTCGACGCCGAGCTTTGCCTGTGGCTTTTAGATGGGCAGAAAAGGCGTAAGGCTCGCTCGGTTCAGGATGTGATTCGCCAGATTCTGCGGGAGGAAGATGGAACTGTGGAGTTTCCATAAGACGTAAAAAGCAACATCATGATATTGATTTTAGGGTTGAATCGGGTTGAGGGCTACGTTTCTGAGAGGAGCATTACGACGCCACTATAGGGCTGAGGGGTTTGAAGCGGTTTTTCCAAGGGGCGGGGTCCACGTTGGGAACTGCTTTATTGACGGTGAGGTTCAGACCGGAGCCTTCAAGACAGCCATAGAACTCAAAAGCGATGAGGATGATCTTTTACGCGGTTTAGGCCACTCAACTTGTTGAGTGGTAGTTCACTCGCCTTAACTCTTCCTCAAGCTCCTCCTCGGTTATGTTGGTGAACCTATTTTGTGTTTGCCCAGCTCGTACATGAAGTCTGATAGGGCTAAGCCAGCTAGCTTGGCTGCTTGGCCCATTGAGAGTTTTCTCTCCTTGTAGAGCATCATAGCCAAGTAAAGCCTCAGTTCGTTTTCGCTGATTTCCTCAATTAGAGTCTCGGGAAGGTTAACCTCCAATCAATTCACCCATTATGACACTGTTAAAAGTTATTAAATACCTATTTGAGTATTGATTATGGGCTTTTGTTGTTTTGTCTAATTTGAGGTTGCGGGTCTGGAGAGTGTGCATTAGATAGTCTTTATCTCGAGAATATGTGAAACGTGTTATGGAGAGTTTTTCTGGTCTCTGTGTGTGTTACATGATTTTTGTCTTGTCGATGTGGAATATTATTCTGTGTTTGCCTATTCTTATTCTGAACGTCTTTTCCAATCCTTCAAGCGCTCTTTAGTTCCTCTAGTGTCACGTAGTTTCGTCGCTAGTAAACTTTTAAGTATTTTTGTTGCTGTTTTGTTGTGGTGGTTGTTTGGAGGAGTTTGTGGTTAGGGTTTTTAAGGGTGGGAAGGTTACGGTTCCTAAGCGTTTGAGGGATCTGTTTGGTGTGGAGGATGGGGATTACGTTCGTTTGGCTCTGTTGGAGGTTTTGAAGAAAGGTGATGATGGCGGTTGGGTTAGGAGGAAGGTTGGGCATTGAGTGCTTTGAAGCATGGCTTTTTTAGGGCTGGGTTTATGCTTTGCGACCGTTGTGCTTGGAATGCCAAGTGTGAGAGTTTTAAGCCGGGAGCGCAGTGTTTGTTGGAGCGGAAGGCTTTTGAAAAGGTTGTTTCGGATTTGATTGAAGAGTTTGATTTGGATAGTGTTGCTGATCGGATTTTGGCTGAGCGGGTTGCGATGTATTTAGTTCGTATTGCGAGGCTTGAGGCTTATGAGGTGGCTGTGGGTGTGACAGAGAAGTCTGCGGTGTGGGGGGTCTACATTAGTCGGTTGGATAATATGCTTAGGGGTTTGCTTAATGATTTGGCTGTGACCAGGGCGAAGCGGAAACAGTTGGAAAAAAATGAGGCTTTGCTTGTGAGTGTGGACGACGTTCTCAAGAAGTTTTCGAAGGCTGAAGCGGAAGTGCAGAAGAAAAAGCGTCGGGTTGCGTGGACGGAGAGAAAAGGATTGCTGTCAAGCTGGAAGCTAGAGAGTCGCAAACTGCGGTTATCCGTTAGAAGGGTGTAAGGCTTTGGTGAAGAAGGAGAAGAGAAAAATTCCTAGGAAGGCTTTGGAGCCGTTGATGGAGATGTGCGAGTGGGAAAGCAAGGAAAGCGGGGAATCAGCAGCGGAGATTTTTAAGAGGTATTTGGGTTTGATGGATAAGTATGCGGATTATTTCTTTAGTGAGCCGTGGCCTAAGGATTATGATTTTGAGAGGTCTACGGCTTTCACCGATGAGGATTTGGATTTTCTTTTGGAAAAGGATGGAGAGTTTTGGGATAGGTTTGAGGCTATGTGTTTGAAGAAGAATATGTGTTTGGAGGGTTTTATGGGATATTTTGGGATGTATTGGACTAGGCAGGCTTTTTATAAGGAGTTTGTTAGGCCTGGGCTTATGCCGGTTGTAGAGGCTTTTAGGGCTTGTGCAGAAGAGGATCGGGATGCTCGAAGTGTTTTGGGCAAGTTGAAGGAGCAGTTTGAGGTAAGGTTGATTCACGATGGCTTGGTTGATTTGCTGGAAAACGAGTATTTGGACGAAGCGAAAAACTTGCTGGTTGCAAAGGTTCTTGAGTTGATACACACAGAGGAAAATTTGCCAGCGTGCCACAAATACCGATGCAAACTTCAAAGGGAAATGTTACATGAAAACCGAGACAAAAAAGCAAACACTTAGTTATGAACTTTCTTTCACGCGCGTATAGTTATTGTCGCCGGGGTCCGATTGACGCCTTCGATTCAGAATGGTTTGATAATAAGGTTTTTATCTGACAATTTTTAGTATTTACGTATAGTGAAGCATATGTCTGAGGAAGCGGTTATAGGCAGAAGGTATACGTTGGTCATACCTAAAGCCGTCAGGGAGCAGTTAACGCTCAGGCAGGGGCAGAGGGTTTTGATTTGTGTTGAGGGTGGAAGAATAATCATTGAGCCTTTGCCTTGGGATCCTTATAAGGTGATGGAGGAGGTTGTGGGGGAGCCTTATGAGGAGGAAAGAGAAGAGGTTAAGGCTGAGGAGTGGCTGAAAAAACATGCCGGTCACTGACACAGATTTTCTTTTCGCCCTAAACCCCAGAGATCATAAGCACCAGCATGCGGTAAGGCTGTTTAAAGAGCTTAGGGACCTCGTGGTGCCTGACACCGCTGCCCTTGAGTTTCAGGTGGTGCTTAGGGCTCGTGGCAGGAGTCCGTCTCAGGTTAAGATGGCGCTATTGGCCCTTCACGAAGCCCTAACACGGGGCGGTGCGAAAGAAGTGAAAACTGTCAACACGAGTTTGCTGGCGCTTCAGAGCGAGCTTGAGGACAGGTATGGACTGAGCTACTTCGACAGTCTTATAGCTGCTTCCGCGCTAACATTAGACAGCCAAGTAGTTTCAGACGACGAGGCCTTCAGCAAAATCCCCGACCTTAAGAGGATACCGTTGTCACCTACTAGATGAGCAGCTTTGATTATCTTTAGGTTGCACATTGCATATTTGCTTTACATTAAAACCAGCAAGAAAGCTACCGACTTTAGTCGTGTAGATGAATTGCGTTAGACAACAAGAGTTATATAGTTAAAGTGTTGATTAATAGGCGTGAACTACAAGCAATCCGAACATCAAGTCTATCTTCTGAACTACCATCTAATATGGTGTCCTAAAAGGCGTAAACCCGTCTTGGTTGGAGATATTAAGCGTAGGCTTGAAGAGATAGTTCGTGGGGTCGCTGGTGAATTGGGTGTTGAAGTTTTAGCGTTAGAGATTAATCCTGACCATCTACACTTGTTTGTGTCGGCTCATCCGCAACTATCTATTCCACATATTGTTAAATCTTTTAAAGGAAGGTCTTCTCACGATTTGCGATTAGAATTTCCCGAGTTGAGGAAGCTTCCAAGTTTGTGGACACATAGCTTTTTTGTTTCAACTGCTGGAAACGTTTCTGCTGAAACCATTAAGAAATACATTGAGGCTCAGAGCAAAAAATGATGCTCCAAAAGACCGTGAAGGCTAAACTGTTTGCTTTGACGAGAGTTAAGGAACGAAAGATTAGCCAAGAGTATTGGAATTTTCAGAAGACACTGAAAGGCGAAGATGCTCCATTGTATTCTGCTACAAAACAGCAAGCTCAGAGAAATCGAAAAAGATGGAGTGGAATCGGCGAGTTTCCATTAATCATTCGCAGGGATTGCTTCAAAGTTAAAGAGGTAGGTTTGAAACTTTCTAAGTGGTGGGCGAAGATTCCTGTTTTTGGCGGAAGCATTTGGTGTCCAATTCGATTTGCATATGTGCAAGAACCCTTATTGAAAGAGGACGTTCGGGAAACCAAACTTGTTAGACGAAAGCATGAATGGTTCTTGCATATCACAGTTCAACAAGTCACCGAGTTGAACGTTCCCTCAGCTTCTGTTATCGCCGTGGATTTTGGGGAACGCCATATCGCTACTTCCGTGGAGTATACGGATGGCAAAATGCACAACCCAAGATTCTACGGGACAGAGGTGCGGGGGATTCGCAGGCATTATGCGTGGTTAAGGAAACGATTAGGCAATAAGAAAGCGTTGAAAACCATCAAAAAAGTTGGGCGTAAGGAGCATCGAAAAGTCAATGCTATTCTACATAACATTTCCAGAGCCATAGTTAACAGAGCCAAGGAATTAAACGCCGTCATTCTGCTTGGAAGCCCAAACGGAAAGACAATGAGAAGAAACGTTAAAGGTAAACGGTTTAGGCGAATCGTCTATTCAATGCCATACCATCGCCTAACACGGTTCATCGAATACAAGGCTCTCCAAGAAGGCATAACAGTTGTCCAAGCAAACGAAGAATACACATCTAAAACATGTAGTAAATGGCGGAGAAATGGCAAAGCGTCCAAGACAAGACCTAATCGTATGTCCACATGGGCATATGCTCAACGCCGACATCAACGCCTGTCGAAACTTGATTAAGAGGTTCATCGTCCACTGGATGGTGAACGGGGCTGTTCTGACACCGCCCAAAACTTCTCCTATGGACAGCTTGAGTCCGATGATGAGAGAAGAATCTCCTGACTTCAGTCATGGAGAGTGTCAAAAAGGAGCATATAAGTCGAGGAACGTTCAGCGTAATCTTGTTTCGGCGAAAAGGGTTCCTTTAACCATCGAACTTGTGACGTTAGATGTGGGTTCTGCTGAGTTGGCTGATCAAATGTTAAAGGAGTTGGAGTTGAAAGGAAAAAGCATCGACATTAGAGACCTTTTCATCGGGTGCATAGCTCTAAGTAACGGTTTTACGGTTGTCATCTGCAATAAGGAAAATTTTCAACGGATACCAAGGCTTCACGTAATAGAGCCTGCAGAAAAAGGACGCCTTGAATAGTTGTGACTTAATTTTGGCGCGTTTTCCTTCCGTTTTCGCTGACTGAACACGTCGATTTTTTCGGGCGAGAGTCTAAATATGTGTTTAAACACAAACCTCCGCAATTTCAAAAGATTCTCTTTATCCATGGGATTTTGTCGAAGTCATTGTCGTTTGAGTATATTTCCTTTAGGTTGAGCCTCTTCATCTGTGCAGCGATCACCGTGTCATCCCACATAGACCACGGTAGATTTAATTGCAGTTGCATGCTTCTGGCTTCTTCGAAATCTAGTATGCTGGTTTCAACTTTTTGTAGGCAGGTGAGCCTTTTTAGGAAGGATAGGAATAGAGGTATTACGTTTTGCCTTCTCTTCCAGTTGAGATAGCTGCATACTTGAGCAACCACAAGCGTTGACGTGACCGATTTTTCGCCGGCTTCTATTTTTGCCATGAAATTTTTGGCTGTTTGCCCGTGGGTGGGGTCAGCGGCCAAGTGATATACGAACACGTTTGAGTCTACGAAGCGCATCTAGGATTCCTTACCAAGCGCCCCTTCGATCTCTTCGATCTCAACTCTATCGAGCTTGGCTGCTCCCCACACATCTCTTGCTGAGGCCCCCTTAGGCCTGAGGAGTAAGCCTCTGCTCGTAATTTCAATGGCCAAGGAATCGCCCTCTTTGATACCTAACTGCATTCTCAACTTAAGGGGCAGAGTTATTCTACCCTTGGTACCAATTCGAATCTCCACTTTCAATTCCCACTCCAAAAAGGGCTTTTTATTTATTTATAAACTTTATGCCCCAACTGGACTTGTACTCGAGGCTCAGACAAGTATCGGGAAGCACATATGACGATGCGCTCAACTCAACAGCAAAAAACAACTAAAAACAGCAAAAAACAACCAAAACCCGAATCCAAAAGCTCAAAGACAAAGCTGAAGAAATAGCCACAAACAATACAAGCTAACCATGCAAAACACACCTAACCTCTTTCAACCTATCCAAAAGAAGTCTACCCTTTTCCGTAGTGCGATAGACAACAGAGCCGTCGCTATTGCGGACATTACCGATCAACCCTTGGTTCAACATCGCAACCAAATACCTTCGAAGGGTCGAATAGCTCAGATTCGCCCTGTACATAAGGTGAGTAACCCTTACACCATTCAAGGATATGCTCAGGACATCCGTCAGAATCTGAACTTCACCCCTTCGACGACCCATTATAACACCAGCTTAATAGGTAAAAGTATATCAGCATATTATTTTAGACCTAATAAAGCTTGCGAACCTGACTTAGAAACCAAGCTTCAATGGAGACACAGAAACATTGGCGGATGAACGCGCGGAGTAGACCCAAAAATTTAATGGTTGGATTGAGAAGCTTAGAAGTCTAAGGATGGAGTGTGTTATAGCTTCAGTGCCACAAGTTAAGGCTGTAACATGTCCATTTTATGAACGATACAAGGCGGTTAAGCAAAGAATTGGAAGAAATTAAGCGCGAGGAATTTATTACGGCTTACAGTAGCACATTCAAGAAACCATCTAAAATTATGGAGTTACCGAGAGGAATAGAAGTTTTTAAAAGTGTAAGGTTTAAGAGCGAAGCAATAAACATTCTGGGAAAAGAGCGTTTCAACCATGTTCTTAAACAACTATATGCAACGCCCTCAGAGGGCGGTTTTGGAATGTCAACATCCATGATTGCTAGACTTTTGAAAAAACCAGTTTCAACAGTAAAACTGTGGTTACGTGAACTTGAGGATGAGAAAGTTTTGAGGTTGAGGCCAGTAATTCATCCGCCTAAAATTGGAAACCTAGTTTTAGACCTAGGAATGCAATGTGAAGGTTACGAGTTCAAGAATGGTTATACCTACGTCACTAACATATACCCAACAAACGAGCTATGTTACACAATCTGTCTTGCTTATGGAGACGGAACAATAGATAAAACAGTGAAAAGAGCTCCATTCAGAATAAGAATATTCAACGCAGATTGGAACCTTCTAGAACCAGCCTTCAAAAAAGCATTAAAAGTCGCAGAAATATTTGATGCAAAAGCATCATATTATTATGTAAATCAGGCTAACAAAAAAGTCTATGACAGAACACTCGCCACCCAATGGGTTATAGAAATAAACAGCACAACACTAGCCTCAATAATGGTCACAGAAGAAGGAGAAATAAGAACAGACACACTGAGGAAAACTCTAAAACCACCCTTCACTTGGCACTCAATAGGAGGCTTCACGGCAGCAGAAGGTTGGATAAGCAAGCCACCCAGAAAACTAGCTGAACTCACACAACCAGAACAAAACCTAGTGCTACTAGAAGAAATACAGAAAGCGCTAAACAGAGAAAAAATAACGACAACTCTAAAACCAGACCCAAAATCAGCAAAAACAACAATCTACATAAGGGGAAGATTAGTAAGAACAACCCAAAGACTGTACAGACTGAGAATAATCGCAAAAGACTTTGACAAATTCGTAGAAAAAATAGATGGTAAAATCCAACACCCAGAAAAGGAAGAAAGAATAAAACAGCACCTACAAACTTTTTAAATGTCAAAAACGGATGGACAACCTATGAAACAAATCGTAAAAAGCGTAACTTGTGTTGTTTGTGGGTGCCTTTGCGACGACATAGAGTTAACAGTCGAAGATGGAAGGATAGTTAAGGTTAAAAACGGATGTGCCATGTGCGAATCGAAATTTTTGGGCTACAGTGGCGAGCATAGGGTTTTGAAGCCGCTTATAAGAAAGAACGGAAAACTCGTGAAGGCTTCGCTTAAAGAAGCTGTACAAAAGGCTGCCGAAATCCTCGCTGAAGCAAACTACCCAATACTGTACGGCTGGAGTTCAACAAGCTGCGAAGCCACACGCGTAGGCCTTGAACTAGCGGAGGAAGTTGGAGGGGTAATTGACAACACAGCGGTTGTTTGTCACGGTCCATCAATTTTGAGCATTCAAGACGTGGGCATTCCATCATGCACCCTCGGACAGATCAGGCATAGGGCAGACCTCGTTATTTACTGGGGAAGCGACCCATGGAGCGCCCATCCACGGCACATTGAAAGGTACACAGCCTTTACTGAGGGAAGATTCGAGAAAAGCGCGTGGAGAGGATACCTAACCAAAATCAAATCCTCAATTGTTAAGAAGAAAATTGAAAGCGCCATTAGGAGAGTCTTCTTTAAAGGAAAACCTTCCGCCCCATCATATCATAGAAAGGAGCCTCCTTCCTCTATTCTGAAAGAGGGAAGAAAGCTAATAGTCATCGACGTTAGAAGGACGAGGTCTGCTGAAATAGCAGACTACTTTATTCAAGTAGAACCCAACAAGGATTACGAGCTTCTCCAAGCCTTTAGGGCTCTGATTCGAGACCAAGAAATCGAAGTTGACGAAGTTGCAGGGGTTCCGGTGGAACATCTGGAGGAAGTCGCTGACGCTATGATTAGATGCAATTTTGGAATATTATTCTTCGGGCTTGGGCTTACAATGAGTAGTGGCAAGCTCAGAAACATAGACGCCGCGCTCTCCTTGATTCGCGACTTGAACATGCGAACCAAGTTCGTGATAATGCCCATGCGAGGACACTTCAACGTCACTGGCGCAAACACCGTTTTCACGTGGCAAACAGGCTATCCTTACGCCGTTGATTTTTCTCTGGGTTATCCACGGTATAATCCCGGGGAAACATCCGTCGTCGATGTCCTCTTGCGGGAGGAATCAGACGCAGCCTTAATAGTTGCGTCAGACCCTGTTGCAAACTTTCCAAAGAGGGCGGCTGAACACTTGGTTAAGAATCCGTTGATAGTTATCGACCCCCACATGAACGCAACAGCCCAGATGGCTGACGTTGTCTTTCCATCAGCGTTCGTTGGAATAGAAACAAGCGGAACAGCCTACCGCATGGACCACGTGCCGCTCCCCCTCAAAAAAGTTGTTGAGCCGCCTCGAGGAGTGTTGCCAGACGAGGAGCTCTTGAGAAGAATACTCTCAGAAGTCAGGAAAATAAAAAAGAGAAAGCAAGCGGAGGCATCATAAATGGAACTTTTGATAAAAAATGGCTTTGTTTACGACCCCATCAATGGTGTTGACGGCGAAAAAATGGACACCGCAATTAAAAATGGAAAAATTGTTAAAAAAGTTAATGAGCGCAAGGCAAAGAAGATAGATGCTTCAGGCATGATAGTTATGCCTGGCGGGGTGGACATACACTCTCACATCGCTGGTCCAAAAGTAAACGCTGGAAGACTCCTGAGGCCTGAGGACCACTTTAGGGATTTTGAACCGAAAACACCCAAAACAAGGTCTGGAGTTGGCCACTCGGTTCCTTCCACCTTTACAACCGGTTACCGTTACGCAAGGATGGGCTACACAACAGTAATGGAGCCCGCGATGCCTCCCATGAAGGCTAAACACACGCATGAAGAGTTCAACGACACACCGATTATTGATAAGGCTGCCTTCCCACTTCTTGGCGACTGGTGGTTTGTGCTCGAATATTTAAGGGATGGAGAAATCGAGGAATGTGCAAGATACGTGGCTTGGATGATAACTTCGACAAAGGGGTACGCCATAAAACTCGTTAATCCTGGAGGGCTTGAGGCTTGGGGCTTTGGACACAATGTCAGCAGCCTAGACGACCAAGTCCCATATTTTGGCATAACTCCCCGCGAAATCATCCGTGGACTGTGCAAGGTTAATAAGCTTCTAAACTTGCCCCACACAATTCACGTTCACACGAATAATCTTGGAAAACCTGGAAACTATCTCACGGCTTTGGACACGATGAAATGTGTTGAAGACTTAACCGACGAAAGCAAGCCAGTGATTCACATAACTCATTGTCAATTCTGTGCCTTCAAGGGTTCTGACTGGAGAACAATGGAATCGGGAGCAGAGGAAATCGCAAACTACGTCAACAATCATTCTCACGCAACCTTAGACATGGGTCAGGTAATATTCACGGACACAACCACCATGACGGCTGACGGCCCATTCCAATACACGCTTTACGAGTTAAGCGGAAACAAATGGATAAACCATGACGTGGAAACCGAAACAAGCTCAGGAATCGTGCCCTTCCATTATCGCCGTAAAAACTTCGTCCACGCAACCCAGTGGTCCATAGGACTCGAACTGGCTCTACTGATCAAGGACCCGTGGAAAATCTTTATGACAACAGACCATCCAAACGGCGGTCCCTTCACCTCTTACCCGAGAATTATCGCATGGTTCGTGAGCAGGAAAGCCAGAGAAGCAACTTTAAAAAAGATTAACCCCCGAGCGAGGGGTAGAAGCTTGCTTCCGTCCATAGACCGTGAATTGAGCTTCTACGAAGTTGCAGTGATGACGAGGGCTGGACAAGCGAAGGCCTTGGGCCTTAAAAGTAAGGGGCATTTGGGGATAGGGGCAGACGCAGACATAGCAGTATACAATGTAAATCCAGAAAAAACAGACCCTTCCAGAAAGTATAAGACTGTGAGAAGGGCGTTCAAAAGGGCTGCTTACACTATTAAGGATGGCAAAGTTGTTGCGAAAAATGGAGAAATAGTGAAGCACGTTGAAGGCGCTACTCAATGGCTTGATGTTCAAGTCTCTGAGCCAGTAAAGATATCCGATGAGATGAAAAGAAGGTTTAAGGAATACTGGACGGTTGAATACGAGAATTACCCAGTTACAGGGAACTACCTTAGAGTTTCAAACCCGATAACTGTGGAGGCCAGCGTGTAAGATGATAAACCTCTACCCCTTAAAGGAATTCAAGTTTCCGGTAATAGCTGAGTGCATAAGCCCAGAGGTTTTCAATGGCAAAACAAACAAAGAGATAGAAGGGCTGAAACTCTGGGAAGGAAACAAACGGAGAACGCTCGGAGAACTCTTCAAGGTTGAAGAAGTCAAAGCAGAAAACTCGCCGGAAAAAGAAGCCATAACAATAAAAGGCGATGTAAGCAAGGTTCGAAGAATAGGAGCGGGCATGAAAAGCGGAGAAATAACAATTTATGGGAATGCTGGCATGCACCTGGGCGAGGAGATGAAAGGCGGCAGAATAGTTGTGCATGGAAACGTGTGCGGATGGGCAGGCTCGATGATGAAAGGCGGATCAATAGAAATCCACGGAAATGCTGGCGACTATTTGGGTGCACCGTACCGCGGAAGCAGCGAAGGCATGCGTGGAGGAAAGATAATTGTTTATGGGAGTGTCGGAAACGAGGCAGGAACCCACATGAGGAAGGGCATAATCAAAGTTTATGGAGGTGCGGGCCAATTTGTGGGTTTCCGAATGCATGACGGAACAATCTATGTTCAAAAGGATTCTGAGGGAAGGGCTGGAGCGTGCATGGCTGGGGGCAAGATAATTGTTGGAGGGGTATTAAAATCTGTTCTGCCAACCTTCACCATAGACAGTGTTAAAGGAAAGGTTAAAGTCGAAGAAGGCGAGACGGCTGAAGGGCCGTTCTACCTTTTTATCGGTGACCTTGCGGAAAATGGCGACGGCAAACTTTATGTTTCTAAGGGGAAAAATCCCCAATTGACCCATTATGAAAAGCTTCTTTAAGGAGAAAGAGCTCGTGGGAAAAACGTTAAGCGTTAATCGCTTGGCATGGAAACTTCTAGAGGAGTTATGTAAAAGTCCAGAATTTTATGGAGTGAGGGTTGAAAAAGTAAGCTCTGGAGCAACAGTTGTGGATGCTGGAATAAAGGTTAAAGGAGGATTTCAAGCCGGAAAAATCATAACGGAAATCTGCATGGGAGGCTGCGGAAAGGCCGAAATAACCAGTAGGCAATACGGAGAGCTGGAGTTTCCGTCGATTTTCGTTTACACAGACCACCCGGCCATCGCAACTTTGGGCTCTCAGTTTGCAGGTTGGCGGATAAAAGAGGGCGACTACTTCGCAATTGGCTCTGGACCGGCAAGAGCCTTAGCCTTAAAGCCAAAGGAGATCTACGGAAAAATCGGATACAAAGATGATTTTGACAAGGCGGTTGTAGTTTTGGAAACCGACAAGCATCCGCCAGTTAAGCTGGTAGAACGTGTTGCAGAGGAATGTAATGTCTCACCTGAAAACCTAGCGGTAATTTTGACCCCAACAGCCAGCACAGCAGGCGCAACACAAGTTTCAGGGAGAATGGTTGAAACTGGCATCCACAAACTCGACAAGCTTGGGTTAAATCCTAACGTGATTTTATGTGCTTGGGGATGCGCCCCCATTCCGCCTATTCACCCGAAGTTTGCACAGGCAGTGGCGAGAACAAACGACGCAATTCTCTATGGCGGAATAACTTATTATGCTGTTGAATATGACAATGAAGAAGAACTGAAAGAGATTGTTGATAAGGCTCCGTCCAGGAGCTCTAAAGATTATGGGAAACCCTTCATAGAAATCTTCAAAGAAGCAAGCTACAACTTCTACAAAATCGACCCAAATCTATTCGCGCCAGCCGTCTTGATTATCAATAACGTAAAAACTGGCAAAATATTCAAAGCTGGAGAAGTTAATGCCAACGTATTAACGAAGTCTTTAGACTTTGAAAATGAAGCATAAACTTAGGAAGCTGTTCATTTAGGTATTTTCACGCCTAATCTCACAGCTTTTGCTATGACATACCCCAGGGGGATTGTGTAAAGTGCTAACGTAGCATTGAAGATCGCTATGAGCGGAAGAGCGAGAAGTATTGCTCCTTCCGGCATGCCGTAACCTACTGGAGGCGGAAAACGGAGGAAGGTCCAATTGACAACCGTCATAGCGCCTACTCTTAAAACAATTCCTAATACTGTGGCCAGAGCAGCCAAGAGTGTTTCTGCACGTTTTTGAGGATTTCTCCCTGCAAGCCTTTTCACTATAAGCATGCCAAAGAGCATGCTCATTATCGCTGCTAAATTGTAGAGTGGACCAGTAGGAAGTTCTCCCGGATATACAGCAAACAATATAGCGGTGTTTATTATAGCTATAGAAACTCCTACTACGACTCCATAGAGTAAGAATGCCGCAACTATTGGTATTTCCCATATTTGATATTTAAGATACGGCGCATACGGTGCGGGAAACTTTAGAGGGGAAAGATTAAAGACTATAGTGAGAGCAGCAAATGTAGTTACAACTGCCACAGTTTTAGTATCCATTTTTACTTCCCAATAGTACAAATTTGTGCCAGTAATTATTTAAGAGTAGCTACCCAAAAAAGAGTGCAAGATTCTTACAAACACTCGAAAAATAAATATGGCTTGTGCACATTTTCTACTGGGAACAAGCTTGTCTGAGATCCAAAAATTTCCTTCAGCGGACGTTAAAGGCTGGCTTGAAAGCGAGACCAGTTCAGTTTTTATTCCAGTTCATGCGAGAGCTGAAAAATTAATTGAAGAAATGCATAAGGCAATTGAAAGTCTTGCGGACGTTAGCAAGACTCTTTTGGATAACAGCGGAAAAGAGATTGAGAAGAGGAACATGAAGACTTATGGGAGGGCTAGGGCCCTAAACAAGCTTGGACGCCTCTTTCTTGACAGATTCCGGCAGATTAAAGTTCCAGACAAAGTTTCTTATGACAGTCTCAGCGCGTTCGTTCAGGAAACCCAGAGGGCGTTTTTAGTGACAGAGGTTGATGTTAGAAACTGGTTTCCACGGGTTTCTCCCTTCTTTATAATGGACAGAAGAAAATTCCTAACGATCTTCGAGAAAGGCAAAGAATCGCTTAAAGAAATTGGCGACTTCCTAAAAAAGGATTATGTCAAGACCAAAACCTTGGAAGAAACCTTCCAGCTTATAGACAAGCTCAAAAGCTCTGAAGGTCAGCTGGCAGACCTAAAAGAACAAAAGGCAAAAGCACAAAGTGAAAAAGCTTCGCTTGAGAGGGAAATCGCTGAAACACGGCAAAAAATGGCTGATTTGAAAAGCAAGGGAGGAATAAGCCAACTAAACCAGTTAGTCATGGAAATAGAAGCGTTGAGCATGGAAGTAAAACGTAGTTTGCGGCACCTCCGAAAACCCTTCATAAAACTTCAGGCGCTGACCCAACACGGCGGAGGAAGCGGCTTAACACCAGAAGAACTCAACAAACTCAATCAATACTTGGAGAATCCCTTCGAAGCCATAACTACAGAAGAGGCTGGCTATTCGCTGTTGAGGCAGATTCTCCAAAAATTAGCCCGATTAATGGCTGATGGAAAGCTGAAACTGAAGACGGACAAGATGCGAAAGGCGGAACAAGCCATAGACAACATCCTAAACAAAGATTCCTTAGGAGTTCTTCACCAAAAATGCGTCGGCGCTGTAACAAGGAAAAGACAACTTTCAACATCGGCAGAGGTGGCTGAAACCAGAAGCGACTTGTCAAGGCTTCAGGAGCAGCTGGAAAAGCTGGAAAGGAAAAGGAGCGACACTGAATCAGAGGAAAAAGCGATAGAACGAGCCTGCAACGAAATGCTGGAAAGGATTCGAAATCAAAAGAGCCAGATAGAAAAGAACATCTTCGGTTTCATGGGCAGTAGGGTCAGCATCGAATAGTTTGAGGCACAGCCTTTGCAAACAGACCTTTCACAAGTTGTCAAAGAAGCCCTAGAAATCCAATGCGAAGGATTCACTCGGCTGGTTGAAGAGGTCACGCATTTGCTCTGCAGGGAAAGCGGAAAAGTTGGAAACCTTGACATCTTGGGAAGACTTATACAACTTAGACCTGAAGGTGAAGCGTTAGTGGTTGGCGACTTACACGGCGATTTAGAAAGCCTAATCGAAATCCTAAAGGAAAGCGGTTTCCTCCAAAAAATGAACAAAAACAGCGATGCAGTACTACTCTTTCTAGGAGACTACGGCGACAGAGGCGAATACTCCAAAGAAGTCTACTACACAGTCTTGAAATTAAAACTCCTTTTCCCACAACAAGTCGTTATGATGCGTGGAAACCACGAGGGACCAGAAGACCTAATGGCTTCTCCTCACGACTTGCCCATGGAGTTTCAAGTGAAATTTGGCGAAAAATGGAAGGGTGCATACTCAAAAATCCGCGATTTATTTTCATGTCTTTACAACGCGGTTTTGGTTGAAGAACGCTACTTGATGATTCACGGAGGCTTACCACTTAAAGCTAAAACAGTTGAGGACTTGGCATACGCCCACAAAACGCATCCAAAACAAAGCTTTTTGGAAGAAATGCTCTGGAGCGACCCAAACGAGATGGTCAAAGAAACATGCGCATCACCAAGAGGCGCGGGAAAACTCTTCGGCGAAAACATAACAAACCAAACGCTAAGAAGATTTAACGCAAAAATTTTGATAAGGGGCCACGAACCCTGCGAGGAAGGCTTCAATATCAATCATAATGGGAAGATTTTAACCCTTTTTTCGCGGAAAGGACCACCCTACTTCAACACTTACGGCGCCTATTTAGAAGTAGAGCTTTCAGAAAAATTTGAAAGTGCAGAACAACTAATCCCGCACATTCACAAATTCTAGGATTAACCATTACACAGAAACTTTAAGAAGCTAATCCCGTAGCATCTTTCACAGATTTAAATAAGCAGAAGGTTCGCTTTTGAAAATTGGAGTTGTGACGCGGAATAGGAACTCTTGGAGTTCAACCCAGCTTAGAGAAGCCTTGGTCAAGCGCAATATACCTCATTTGTGCTTCAGCTTTCCGCATCTGATTGCCCGTGTCGGGTACAAGCCCTATCTAAAAGTTGGCAACGCAAACATCCTAGAAGAGTTAGACGCCCTAATAATCCGTCCAATAGGGCGAGGCTCTCTGGAAGAGATAGTTGTCAGGATGGACGTGCTCTATAGGCTTCAGCGTTTAGGCTTATACGTCATAAACCCGCCAGAAGCCATTGAACACTGCGTTGACAAATACGACCTTCTGGCGATTTTAGAAGATAATGGCGTATCTGTGCCCCGTACAGCTGTGACTGAAAACGTTGACGAAGCTTTGAAGGCTTTCAACGAGCTGGGCGGGGATGTCGTTGTCAAACCAATCTTCGGTTCCAGAGGAGTAGGCTCAACAAGGGTTAGAGACCCGGAAATCGCCTCCACAGTTTTTAGAGCCACAACGTTTTATCACGGCGTAATATACCTCCAGGAGTTTGTGCATCACGGCTTTTCTGACATCCGAGCATTCGTCATTGGCGACCGTGTTGTCGCTGCCATGAGGCGTGTTGCAAACAGCTGGAAAACCAACTACAGCCAGGGAGCCCGACCGGAATCAATAACGCTTGACAAAACTCTGGAGGACATGGCTATCAAATCCGCGAAAATCATAGAATGCAAAATCGCTGGAGTTGACATCCTAGAAAGTCCCAGGGGACCATTAGTCGTTGAGGTTAACAGTCAGCCCGGATGGAGAGGTTTGCAGTCAGTCACAAGGGTTAACATCGCCGACGAAATTGTGGATTTCGTTCTATCCGAATTGAAGAAATAGATGGAGCGCGTCAGCATGTTGAAGGTTGAAATCGTAAAAATCGACGTTTCAACTAAAAAGGCTCAAAAAATGACAGATTACGTGGCAGAAGAGAAACCTTTCCACATGCTCCTGAATAAAACGCATTACGCCACAATTTTCTGTTCTCCGTCAAACCTGAAAGAGTTGGCTGTTGGGCATCTGCTTTCAGAAGGCATTGTAAAATCAATCGAAGAGGTTGAGGAAACGCGCTTGAAAGAGAGCGGGGTTTGCAGTGTTAAACTAAAACCAAACATTGACTTGGAAAAGAGACTGAAACTTTCAAAGCCCCTTTCCCGAGTGATTCTTTCAGCATGCGGAAGTCCATCACCCTACCAATATTCTGGAAAACTTCCCAAAATTACGTCAAGCTTGAAAGTGAAAGCTGAAGTAATCCAAGAATGCGTTAACCGATTAAATTCCATCGCCGAAACCTTCAGAAAAACCGGCGGAGTGCATGTCGCCGCAATTTACAAAAGCGACGGAAATCTCGTTGCCTTAGCAGAGGATGTTGGTCGCCACAACGCCGTTGACAAGGCAATCGGTTTTGGAGCATTAAACAAAGCCTATCTCGGCGAATGCTTTCTTGCCTTAAGCGGGCGGTTAACAGGCGACATAGTCCTTAAGGCGGCAAGAGTTGGCTTACCAATAACAGCCTCTTTGGCTGCAGCAATAGACTCTGGTATCGCGGTTGCCAAAGATGTGGACTTGACAATAATCGGATTTGTCCGCGGAAAACGCATGAACATCTACAATTTTCCCGAAAGAATCATCCCATGAAATCATCAGAGTATTTTTTACTCTACTCAGTTTTTCTGAGATTCTTTGCGCATTCTTTGCAAAGTCCGTGATGGAAATAACATTCAGCGCATATCCAACGCTCGCACCTTCTGCACTTGTGACTTGCAATTTTCTTACTGCATATACTGCAAATTTTCATTGAATCCCTAGGATTTCGAAGGAAAACGTTAGCCTGTTACTTAAAATTTAGAGGTACGACCTTGGGGTGTTTCTTTCTTAAAAGCTTCTTCGTGACTATTTGAGCTACCTTAGCACCGCTGAGTAGCATTCCGCCAAATATTGGGCCCATTCGTGGCGTTTGGTCTATTGCTGCCACCGCCATCCCTGCGACAAAAAGTCCTGGGCAAACCTCCCTAGTGTTTTCAACAGTTAGTTGCTCGGCGCGAGAGACCCACATTGATTTTTCACCTTGAATTGAGATGTTCAGCTCTGGAATTTTTCTAGAGGCTACAGCTAGGACTTCTGCGTCATGCCCTGTGCAATCAATAACTGCCTTAGCCTTAACGCCTATGGGGTCAACGTGGATTCCGGACATTATAACCGATGTCCATTGCACCACTGCGCCAACAATTCTGGTTGGTGAATCCCTATAAATCAAGTCGTCAACTGTGACTCCTAAAATTATTTTTGCGCCAGAGTCAATGGCCTTAGAGGCCAGTTTCGCTATCATGTCCGCCGTGTCTGCAACGAATAAGCCTTCTCCTAACGATTCTAGTTTGCAGCCTACTTCTTTGAGGATTTTGTCGGCAGGGGTTTGTATGACAAGCTTGTGGAACTGCATTCCCCCACCTCCTATGCCGCCTCCGAAGGACAGTTTCCTTTCGAACACCACGGTTTTTAATCCGGCTTTTGCTAGATACATGGCAGCAGTTAAGCCGGATGGGCCTGCCCCTACTACTATAACGTCTGTTTCGGCGAAGCCCATCCAGTCTTCCATAGCTTTTCGAATTATTGCACGAGTTATTACTTCTTCTTCAACTTCTTTTATTTTCTCAAGCAAGAGCACTCACCTCATATTTTGGGAATAATTTTATATGGTTTAGAATGGTTCTCTCATTTGGTAGTTGGAGATGCGATGCCAGGTCTGCGGGAAAATTATAACCGGAAAGCCTGTTACCAGAAAAACTTGCTGTGTAAATAAGCTTTACATTTTCTGTTCTGAGGCGTGTTTGCGTAAATGGGCTCAGAACTGGTTGAAGCACCAAATATAAGCCTCTTTTTCCAAACGTAAAAATATTTATCTTCATGCTTTTATCTCCGTAGCCAACTCTGCGACAAACTTTGCTAACTGCGTTGCCTCCTTCCCAAGAATCACTATCATAGGCTCTTTGCCAATGTCTCCCTTGTGGAAGATTGCATCTGGGGCTTTCCCGATTCTCTTGATGGCTTGATTGACACCCCACGGTATTGTCATTCCTTCAACCCTCTTGATTCCCACTGGCTCCTCTTCTCGGTTATAAAACGATATTTTTAGTTTTTTACGTCTTAGTAGGCTAAGAGTTTCTTCTGAAAATTTCACATTAATCGCAGCCTTCTTCTCTGGGTCGTGTTTCATTATTTCAAGTACGTATTTTGCAAGATGTGCGGAGGCTCCAAATCTGGGACAGCTTAAAGCTTTTGCATGGCTGGAAACTTTTACTAATCTGCCTGGTAATGCGGCTACGTCATTTATGCTTTCGGCGTATGGAATCGCCATTGCAACATTCATTCCAACTTCGGGTACAAGCTTAACAATGTCTGGTGAAGACTCAAGTATTTGTTTAGCCTCGTTCACGTTCATTAAAACCTGATACCTTGAAAGTTCTCGATATAGCGGCGCCAGAGGATTAACAGGACCTTGACCTTTGCCAATCTCAAGCCCAAACTTTATCGCAAGTGTAACAAAGTTCTTGGCATGTTCAACGGCGGAGGGAATTTCTTCTCCTTTAGCAAGTTGGGCTGCAATAGCAGCTGAAAAGCTGCACCCTGTTCCGTGCGTCGTCTTTGCATCCAATCGTCGTGCCCTTAAAATTCTGTATTCCCCTTTAAAGTAAAGGATGTCGACAGCTTCTGTGAGGTTTAAATGACCGCCTTTAACTACAACAGCCGAAGGGCCCATCTCGGAAATCTCTTTCGCAGCATTTTTTGCATCTTTCAAACTGTCAATGACTCTGCCAGTTAGTTTTTCAGCCTCAAACTTGTTGGGTGTCACAACTGTCGCTTTTGGCAAAAGGTGAGTTTCCACTGCATCTATAGCTTCAGGTTTTAAGAGGGATGCTCCAGACTTGGCAAACATAACTGGGTCAACGACCGATGGGAACTCGTATTTTGAAACTTCTGAAGAAACAGTTTTGATAATTTCTTCAGTGTGAAGCATTCCTGTTTTTCCAGCGTTGATGCCTAAGTCTTCGGCAACCGTTCTGATTTGCTTCCGAATCATTTCTGGTTTTAAGTCTTCAATACTCTTAACCGAATAAGTGTTCTGAGCGGTGATAGAAGTAATTGCTGTTGTTCCGTGAACACCTAAAGCTGCAAAAGTTTTGAGGTCCGCCTGGATGCCGGCTCCTCCTCCAGAATCGCTTCCAGCAATGGTAATTGCCACTGGAGTTTTGCCTTTCACCTTTTCAATACTGAACACTTGCGTTCCTCCTTAAGCCGAAGCTTTGTTCGTCATAGGCATTGTCCTTCAGCTTTCAAAGCCTCCTTTAAGATTTTTATGGCGCAATACTCTGAGCACATTGAACAAGTTTCTGGGCTTTTCAGTTTCACTCGACCACGGATTTTCATAGCTTTATCCGAGTCTAAGGCACTCTCAATTTGTTTTTTCCAATTCAGATTTGCTCTGGCTTTCGCCATGGCTAAATCACGAGCCGCAGCCTTAGACCCAAGTTTTACGATGTCAACAGCGTGCGCTGCTATTTTCGTGGCTATTACTCCTTCTTTGACATCTTCCAATGTTGGGAGTCCTAAATGTTCTGAGGGTGTCAAGTAGCATAGGAAATCGGCCCCTGCAAGCCCGGCTATGGCTCCGCCTATGGCTCCGACAATGTGGTCATATCCGGGTGCTATTTCTGTTACAACGGGGCCAAGGACATAAAACGGCGCGCCTTTACATATGGATTTTTCGAGCTGAACATTGGCCGTTATGTCGTTTAACGGAAGATGTCCCGGTCCCTCAACCATTGCTTGTATGTTCGCAGCTCTCGCCCTCTCTACAAGTTCCCCGATGGTAAGTAGCTCCTGAACCTGAGGCCAATCTGTGGAGTCGAAAATGCATCCCGGTCTAAGACCGTCTCCCAGGCTTAAGGCAAAATCGTATTCTGCAGCTGTCTCCAGAAGATAATCGTAGTTTGCGTATAATGGATTTTCCTTGTTGTGGTGAAGTATCCACGCAGCGAGGAATGTTCCTCCCCGGCTTACAATTCCCATCAAGCGAGGATATTTAGCAAGCCGTTTAACGATTTGTTTGGTCACCCCGCAATGTACTGTCATGAAGTCGACACCATCTTTCGCGTGCTTTTCAATCGTGTTGAAAATGTCGTCTTCGGTCATGTGTATAATTGATCCCTTTCTATTAGCAGACTCTATGGCCGCCTGATATATGGGAACAGTTCCGATGGGCACATTAACAGTTCCTAGTATTGCCCTCCGTATTTCGTCCAGGTTACCGCTTATGCTGAGATCCATAATTGTGTCTGTACGATATTTGACTGCGGTTTTTGCCTTCTCGATTTCCAAGTTAGGGTCACAGAGATCAGGACTGGTACCAATGTTGGTGTTAACTTTGGTGCGTAACCCCTTGCCAATTCCTATTGGATGAACATTTTCGCGTTGAGCATTGCAAGTTATGATAACAGTTCCTTCCACTAAGCGCTGACGCATGTTTTGAGGCGACTCTTCCTCATCTTTGGCAACTATGCGCATTTCTTCCGTTATCCGTCCTTCCTTCGCAGCTTTTATTTGAGTAGTCATTCTAATTCATCACTCCAAAAACAAGTAAAAGCTAGGCGAGTCTCAACCTTTGAAACCTTAAATTCTATTACCATTTAATGCACTCCCTACGCCGGTATTACCCGGATCAGGTTCTAAGGGTCGACGGCGTTCAGTCGTCCTCTCAGCCGGGTCATAGCCCAGCTCCCCCAAACCTTGAAGAGGATAATTTATTTAGTTGTATATTTATCTTTCCTAAAGTCTAAGCATATTTAGGATGTTGTGACATGAAGCCGCTGCCTAGGGAATTTGAGGCTATTGAAATTGAGAAGAAGTGGCAGAAAAAATGGGAGGACATGGGCGTTTACCGCTTCGACCGAGAAGACAGGAAGCGCCCCATCTTTAGTATTGATACTCCACCGCCTTATCCTTCAGGCGAGTTTCACATGGGAAACGTTCTAAACTGGACCTACTTCGACATCGTGGCTCGCTACAAACGCATGAGGGGCTACAGCGTTTTTTTTCCTCAGGGATGGGACTGCCACGGCTTGGGCATAGAAGTTCAGGTGGAAAGGGAAAATAGCATTGGGAAAAGAGATCTGCCTCCAAATAAATTTCGAAAATTGTGCGAGGAGCTGGTTGAAAAGTACATTGCTATGATGAAGGAAGGTGTAATACGCCTTGGCTGTAGTGTGGACTGGGCAACAGAATATCGCACAATGGATCCTGATTATTGGAGACACACCCAGCTGAGTTTCATAATCCTCTATAAGAAGGGCTTCATGTATCAAGGCACTCATCCGGTGAACTGGTGTCCCCGTTGTGAAACAGCGATTGCAGATGCCGAAGTGGACTATGAAGAACGCGAGGGTGAGCTTCACTATGTCAAGTTTGCATTAAAAAATGGCGATAAATATTTACTAATAGCCACAACCCGTCCGGAATTTATACCTGCATGTGTTGCGGTTGCAGTCAACCCCATGGACGACAGATTCAAGAACTACTTGGGTAGAAAAATTATCGTTCCAGTTGTGAACCGCACGGTCGAGATAATTTCAGATGAAAATGTAGATCCGTCTTTCGGCACAGGCGTGGTTATGATATGCACCTACGGTGATAAAGAAGACGTAAAAACCGTAATCAAACACAAGCTTCGAGTCGTTCAGATATTAACGGAGAACGGAAAAGTAAACGAAAACGGAGGAAAATACTCGGGCTTAACAACCAGTGAGGCTAGGAAAGCCATAGTTAAAGACCTTAAAGCCGCGGGTTTGCTGGAGAAAACCGAAAAGATTCGGCAGGAAATAGGTGTATGTGACAGGTGTGAGACTCCTGTCGAGATTCTTGAACGCAAACAGTGGTTTATGAAGACGCGCATCTTAACCGACAAAGTGGAAGAGATGGCGAACGAAATAGTGTGGTATCCTGACTACATGAAAGCTCGCTTAATAGATTGGGCGCGTTCCCTTGACTGGGACTGGGTTATAAGCCGCCAGCGTGTGTTTGGAACACCCATACCCATCTGGTACTGCAAGAACTGCAGCGAAGTAATTTTGGCAAAAGAGGAGTGGGTTCCTATAGACCCTAAAATTGAGAAACCACGATTAGACAAGTGTCCAAGATGTGGCGGCAGAGAATTTTTTCCAGAGCAGGATATCTTCGACACGTGGATGGACTCCTCCATTTCCTGTGCTGTTCACGCTGGCTGGCCAGCCCGCGAAGATTGGAGGAGGCTTTTTCCAGCGGATTTGCATCCTTCGGGCGTAGATATCATTAGGACTTGGGCTTACTACCTGATGGTTAGACACCTTGCCTTGTTTGATGAGAAACCCTACAAGAGCTGCCTAATTAATGGCATGGTTCTGGGTTCAGACGGCAGAAAGATGAGCAAGTCCCTCAAAAACTATGTTGTGGCACCAGAGGTGCTGGACAAGTACGGAACAGACGCCGCCAGACAGTGGGCGGCTGCCGGCGGGGCAACAGGTTCCGATATTCCCTTCCGGATGCCAGACGTGGAGTATGGAAGACGCTTTTTGACCAAATTGTGGAACGCAGCGCGATTCGTTAGCACTCAGCTAAGAGATTACAAAGCTGGTGGAAAGTACGATTTGCGGCTTTTGGACAAGTGGATTCTGAGCAAAAGTGAGAAAGTGACACGAAAAGTTACAGAAACCTTGGAGAAATGCCAGTTCAACATAGCCTTAGAGGAGTTGCGCAACTTCGCATGGCACACTTTCTGCGACCAATACATTGAAGCCGTGAAGGATAGACTCTACAAGCCCGAAGTTTATGGAGAGGAAGAACGGAGAGCGGTTCAATTCACGCTTTACAAAGTTTTGTATCGCATAGTTCAGCTGTTAGCCCCGATAACACCCCATGTCACGGAGGAGATTTACCAAACCGTGTACGCCGAAGATGTGGGCCAGAAAAGCTTGCAGCTGACGCCTTGGCCGGAACCTGAAAAAGGAAAAATCGATGAAGCGGCAGAGAAAGAGGGCGCCTTAGTAATGGCTGTAATAACGGAGATTAGACGGGAAAAGGCTGAGAAGCGAAAACCCCTAAACACGCCTATTGAAAGGGTTAAGATATACGCTGGAAACAGAAAGTTTACAAGGATAATCAGCGAAAACAGAGAAGATATCGTTGGAACATGTAAAATCTCACAACTTGAAATCCTGTCTGAAAAAGGCGAAGGCAGAGAAATCCAAGGATTTCCCAAAATAAGCTTCATCAGCGAGTATTAGCCCTTAGGGCTTTAGTCCTGTTCCCACATCAACCCAGAGTTTTTCGCCCATCTTGTTGTAACCGATTTTTTCATAGACTCTGATGGCTGGATAGTTATCTGACCTCACAAATAGGGCTGCAGCTTCTGCGTGTTTCAACGCCTCTTCGGTTACTGTCGAAGTTGCTAATGTCGCGTATCCCCTGTTCCTGCGGTTTGGGTGTGTGTAAACTCCGCCAATCATCCATACTTGCGGAAGCTGCAGGAAAGAGCCAGCGTAGGAGACCAGTTCATCGTTCACGAAAACGCCGTAGATTGGCATCTTAGTGATCCAGTCCACGTACCTCTTCACTGTTCCGCTGGGACGTTCTTCTCGTGTTGAAAGAAGCTCTGCGAGCCTAGATGCGTCATCCTCAGTGTACAATCTGCGCACGAGTTCCGACCTGAAAAAGTGTATCTCGCCCTTCTTAGCCAACATCCAATCTTCCACGTAATGTTTTGCGTTTGGAAACCTACTCTTTATTACTGGAAGGAGATTGGGTGGTGCGTGCACGATGAAGCGGTTTTCTGGAGCGTACTCGATTAATCTTTGTGCTACAAAGCTTTCACACTCTAAAATCACGCTTGGAAACTCCAGAGCAGTGTAGATGAGAATGTATCCCTTCAGGTTCTCATTTTCGAAAGTTGCGTACATGGTCGTTTTTTCAGGTTCACATTGAATCTCGTAAAAGGCGAAAACGTGTCTAACAACATCTGACTTAAGAGAGTCGATTATGCGTTGTTTGTTGTCTTCATCAACCTTCTCCACTCTAAACATTAAATTCCGCTCTTTTACTCACTGTTTTCGTAGCGGTTTGAATAATTGTTGGAATCTCGCTCAAGGATTGAACAAAATAATCTGTATGGAAGTCGAATGTGGTCTCTGTGCTTCGTTTAACTGTTATGGACGTTCCATTGGCGCTATTGGCTGCCAAAGCGTCGTGAACCAGGTCACCAACCATAGAGAAGCTCTTCGCACCAAGCTTCTTAACAGCCAGCAACACGCCTTCAGGGTCGGGTTTCAATTTCTTCACATCTTCCCTTGTAATGATAATATCGAAATACTTCTTTAAACCATGAAGTCGAAAAACAGTGTCCACTGCCTCTCTTGAAGTGTTCGTGACCAATCCTATTTTTATGCCAAGCTCCTTTATTTTTTCCAATGTAGGAATGGTTTCTGGAAAGAGCTTAGAATTATTTGCTGAATACAACTCGTATCGCTTGAGGAATTTTTCCATTTCCTGGTGGATTTTCTTGGCATCTGCTTTGGTGAGGTTCTTTTCAATGTATTCGATGGATTTGTTGCGCATTATGGTGGCGCGTTCTACTCCTTCAAGCACGCTGGGCGGTATTCCGAGCTCTATCAGTTTTTCTTTTGTCTTGCGTCTGAACTCCAAAACGTGTTGGCGGTCTTCCCATGGGGTCTGAACTAATGTGTCTTCTAAATCAAATAAGACTGCCACTGTGCGGTTTTCTTTCACCATTTCTTGACTTCTTCCGTCAACCTGTCAATTTCTTCTTCTGTGTTGTAAAAGTGTGGTGAGACCCTTAGCCCGTGTGCCCTGGCGGAGACAATTATTCCTTTGTGTCTTAGGGTTTCAGCCAGTTCCTTTGGTTTGTGTATTTTGGACAGGACTATGCCAGAGCGATATTGCGTTTCTTCTGGTGTCTGAAGTTTTAGCCCCAAGTTTTTGATGGAGTCTATTAAGTGGTCTGTTAGCTTTAGGATTCTCCTTTCGATGTTTTCTATGCCAATATCCAATAGCATTTTTAGTGCTTCTGCTGCGCCTGCGAGGCTTATGAAGCTCGGTGAGCCGACTTCAAAGCGGCTTGCAGTTTCCGAAAGCCTTAGACTCCAAATGTCCCAAAAATCCAGTGTCTCAAAAACTTCTGGCTTCACGCTTGCCCAACCGACAAAGGGCGGCTCAAACTTTTCGATATGCTCCTCTTTGATGTAGAGGTATGCTGCTCCGGGCGGGCTTAGAAGCCACTTGTAGCATGCGGTTGTTAGGAAATCCACTTCATCTCTTTTGACGTCTATTTGTATGGCGCCTGCCGACTGTATCGCGTCAACAATCAGGTAAGCCCCGTGTTCATGGGCTATTTCGCTCAAGGCTCGCAAATCATTTCGGAAACCGTTGACGTATTCAACTTGGCTTACTGCAACAGCCACGGTTTTGTCATCAACAGCCCTCTCCACATCATCCAACAAGATTTTTCCATTAACGTTCTTCACGTAGTGAACCTTAACACCTAAACTTTTGCGCAGCCAAGGGTAAACTACCGAGGGATACTCTAAATCCGTTGTAACGATTTTTGAACCTTGGGGATAGTGAAGCACGTTTGCAGTTATGTTCAAGCCTACGGACGTGTTTTCGACAAAGGCTATTTCCTCGGGTTTTGCACCGATTAGCTTTGCGAAGAATGGTTTTCCGCCGTCGTTCCACTCCATCGAAGTGTCTCCGAAATTCGAGAAATCGTCAACATATTTGCGAACAGCATCTGCAACAGGTTTTGGAAGCGGAGATTGTGCAGCGTGATTCATAAACACCTTGTTTTTGGTTATTGGGAATTGTTCACGAATCTTCTCTATATCTTCTATGTAGAGCCCCTCCCAAACTTGATGAGTAACCTAAATTAACAACATTAACTATTAAAGTCTCGGGTTTGCTTAATGAGTGAAGTGATAGTTGTTACAACTCCAGACTTGCCCGGATACGAAATCGTCAAGGTTTTAGGCACTATTCACGGGTTAACCGTGCGAACCAGAGGACTTGGCGGAGACATAGTTGCTGCCGTCGAAGGAGTTTTCGGAGGGGAAGTTACAGCCTACACTACAGAGTGCGAAAAGGCCAGAAGAGAATCGTTAAATAGACTCATCGAAAACGCAAGAAAGATTGGTGCAAACGCCATCATCGGCGTGGATTTTGAGACAAGCGACATACTCCAGGGAAAAGCCACGGTCTTCGCAGCCTATGGAACAGCCATAATCGCAAAACCAACCGAGAAAAAGACGTAAGTACAACAAAGTAACTAGAGATATCTCCCGCAAATTCCTTTCTCTGGTTGAATCCATATCCCAAACCCAAACCAAAACCCAAACGATAGCGGAACAAAAAAATTTATGAATTCCACGCACAACATATTTTTTGGAGTGTTACTAAATGGTAGAAGAAGAGCTGGAGAAAAAATTAAAGGAATATCAAAAACAAAAATGGGAAGAACTGAAAAGAAAATTGTTTAAGGAAGCAGGGGTTAGAAACCTAATTACAGGAATTATCAGTCTGTTCGTTGCAATTGTTTTCATCATATGGGTGTATAGCTACCTGACTGGCATGGTTTCTGGAGGAGGAGACCTTATTATGAAACGTGAAGGCATTATTGGCTTGCTTTATTTTGGATTCGGAATATTGTTTTTTGGTTTACTGGGCGGATTTGAAATTGGAAGATACGTAGAAATGGAATTTAGCAAAAGAAGAATTGCGAGGACTAAAACTGAGACTCTGCCTCCGCCTCCTCCCTCAAAATGACTCTTTTTTCTACTTGATGAAGATTCAAAGTCTTAGCTACGTAGTAAACAGCAAACACTAAAATCTACGTGTAAACTGTAAAGATGAGTGCAAGCAGTTTTGGGGTGGCTTCCAAACCGTAGACGGCGGTTTCTTAGACAAGTTTGCTGAGAGAGGATCATGGGTTCCCAGAATCGCAATCTCCAATTGATTTTTTCTTAACGTTTGAATGCCATTTATACTCTGATGAAAGTTACAAATAGCTTTTTTATCAGTTTCCTAATAAATACCCTAGAAAATTTGGTCAAAAATTGAAGACGAATACTTTGAGGCTCGGGATATGTTTTAACCCCTAAACTTCCAAAATAGTTAAAGATTCTTTTGTATGTTCTTGAGTTGTTTGGAAATATCTTTTAAATGATTTATTAGGTCTTTGCGGAGTTTTCCTTCTTGGAATATGCTTTCCCAAGAAGTCCTTCTATGACCTACGTGCTTTTTTTCTACTTCACGTAAATCAACGGATTGTCTGATTAGAATTTTCCCAAGTTTTTCAAAGGGTTTTAGGTATTTTCTGTCTGTTGTAGTAAGCAGGTTAATTTTATAGTGTATCTCAATAAGTTCCATGGTAATTGGATGAATGTTCCTATGAAACTCAAAGAATGTTACGTCAGGTTTAGTTGAGATAAAATTGATAACAATATCTAAATCTTCTATTGTTTTAGAAAGGTCGTTCCGAACTTCAATGGGGTTCGGTAACTCCATTCTTGTCTCCTCAAGATGCTTATTGCTTAGGTTTTAATTAATCGTTTGGGTTTGGGGTTGAATCTATATAAGGGAGGTCTAGTCACCGGAGAGCAAAACAGATGTTTAAAACCTTATGGAACGATGTTTAATGCGAATTCGTCCCGAAACACGACCAATGTTTTCTCAACAGTCTCTTCAGCTCATCAATCGTCTTCTCCACCATTCTTCGACATTGCGGCGGCTCCTTCGGCGGACTATGCGGGTCTGCAACATTGATCTCCTTCAACCCAGCTACGCCAGCAACCAGCGCAAACCAACACATCGGCAAAACCTCAGGATTATAACCACTCCCAGGCATCAAAACAAGCCTTCCACCACAAACCCGCTCAGCCGCATCCCTAACCAAACAGGAAACCTCAAAGAAACCCTTAACAGTCAAACCTAAATTTCCAAGCACATCTGCAAAGTGCGGGTCGCTTCCGCCATTCGCAATTATTATTTCAGGCTTAAACTCCTCAGCCAAAGAAACAAAGATCTCTTTCAAGGCGTAGAGATAGGTGCTGTCCCCTGTCCCAGGCGGCAAGGGCACGTTAACATTGTAGCCTTCTCCAGCGCCTTCTCCGATCTGCCAAGCAAAACCCGTTCCCGGGTAGATCGTGCGGGGGTCTTGATGCAATGAGATATACACTACTGATGGGTCTCGGTAGTAGATGTCGCTTGTGCCGTTTCCGAAGTGAACGTCATAATCTAGTATCAGAAAGCGTTTAACATCATAGTTAGTCCTTAAATACTCAACCAAAACGGCTACGTCGTTGAACAGACAGAACCCGCCGCCATAATTTCTGCCAGCGTGATGATAACCACCACCTATGGAAATCGCCCGCTTCGCTTTCCCCTCACAAACAGATTTACCGCATTCAATTGCGCCGCCAACAATAAGCAACGCCGCCTCGAGGATTTCAGGAGAAACAGGCGTCTCAATATCGTATGGCTTACTTTCCTTTGCCAAGCGAAAAATCAAATCAACATAATCTTCATTATGAACCCTCAACAAGTCTTCCCTCAATGCTGGCTGAGGCTCCACAATAGTAATTTCAGGAAGACCAAGCAAACCTTGACTTTCAAAAAACCTCAATGCGTTTACAAACCTATCTCCCCTAAAAGGATGCCCCTCACCCAAATCATACTGCCTGAACTTTTCGTGAAAAGTCATTACAACCTTCTCAGACACTTATGAACCCTCTAACCAAGATAACGAGTTGGACTATAAAAAATTGCACTCCTAGAGTTTGTCGAAAAGAAAAAGGGAACAGGGCGGCTTTTTGTTTGTTAGGCTTCTTACTTTTCTTCGCTCTCAGTCGTTGTCCTTGTTTACTAGGTTTCCTCTGTGCTTTGCAATGGTTCTTGCTGCTGTCCCTCTGGAGTCTGAGGGGAATCTGTCTCGCTTACTTCCGCGGCTGACACTTTCTGTTCCACAGCTTCACCTTCTGTTTTAGAAACTTCAGCTGTTTCAGGCAGTTGTGGCTTCATTTCCTTCTCTACAACTATATCGGCCGCAGGGATCTGTATGCTTGTTGAGAGCAGGTTCACGGCTTCTTTAACCGCGTCCAACTCATGCCTTGCGGTTTCAAGTCCCATTGATAGAAGGTTAATTTCTCGTTGATAAACTTCCTCATCCACCTCGCCCGTTACGTGTTGAATTTCAAAGTTTGCAAAAAACATCTCCAAAGTTTTAATCTGTTCTTCAAGCTCGTTCATTTTGGAATTCATTTTGCTCAGTAAAGCCTTCTGTTGTCTTTCAATTTCTCCAATCGCTTCATCTATCTCCTTGTTAAACAGTTCGTGTGTGGGCTGAGAAATTCTGCCAGAGTTTAACAAATTGTCCAGAGCTTGCTTCTTTTTCCTCGCCATCTCGTATTCTTCGTTTAATCTCTTAAAAGAGTGCTTCCACGAAATCAATTTCAACACCATCCATTTTTTAGCCGCAAAAGAAGAAAATAACACTTATTAACATGCAGATATATCGCTAACTGTTAAAAGAAGCAATATTTGCCCATCAAATGAAAAGTTATATTTAAAAAACACAACCTTCAATGAACATTTTATATAATTGAACATTGAAACATTTCCATCCGCAAAAAGCCTCATAGACTTCCCAACAAAAAACGGAACTTCCAGACGCATCCTCCGTAGCCTTCGGAAACTCATGGAAGAAGAATGTTTAAACTTCTGGCATTCTGTTTCAACTTCTAATTCGGAATTAGAATAAAATTTAAATATTTATATCCAACCTAAAATGTTAAAACGTGAATAAACATGACGGCGTTGACAATTCTCGTTGGCGGTGAAAGGTTGGAAGGAAAAATATTGAAGAAGATGCACGAGAGAATAATCAAAAACTTTATGGACATAATAATTCTGGCCGAGCTGCGGAACGGACCAGTAAGCGGTTACGACGTGATCTCCTTCATCCACAACAAGTTCCACCTTCTCGTTAGCTCAGGCACAGTCTATTCGCTCCTATACTCGCTAGAAAGAAACGGACTGATCGAGGGAACATGGAACGAAAGAAAAAGAGTCTACAAACTCACAGATAAAGGGAGAAAAACAATAGAAACAGTACTAAGCGCAAACGACAAAATCAAAAACTTCATAACAAACCTCCTAAAAGTCCAACTCTCCCCCTAAAACTTTTTAACAAAACCAAACAAATCGAAATACTAAAGAACACCTTCCCAAATCTTCTAAAACCGAAAGAAAGCGAGTAAGGGGCCCGTAGCTCAGTAAGGATAGAGCACCGGGCTTTTAAGTGCACAAGCCCACAAAGAAACCCGGGGGTCCCGGGTTCAATTCCCGGCGGGCCCGTCTATATTCCATCGAGAAACCCATGGGGGAGTCATGGGTTCAATGACTTATTAACATCTTTAACGAAAAATTATTGATTCAAAAGAATCCCTCCCTTATTGGGAATATTCGTTAAAGAATCTGTTATTAATTGGATGCTTGATAGCTGATGAGTACGAGACTAAAAAATTTAGTAGTTACCCTTGCAGTAACGGCGATTCTCCTCAGCTGCATACCTGCAAATGTGAAAATGACTTCTTTGGGATACGATGATGTAAAAATCGACCTGTTCACACAAAAAGAACCCTACAGCCCCTTCTGACTCTATTATTTTTCTTGGCGGTGGTAGTATGTCCGGCAAAAATTCCTTGGAGTGTACACCTTCTGTCCCTACTGCTTCACCTTCCACCGAAAAGATCATGAGTAATTAGTTGACACTCATCAAGAATTGATTTCTTTACTCGTTTTCATCTAGTGAAAGTTTGAGGACAAAACACCTACTTTATTGAATAGCCTGTCCATGCATATGGATTATGGTATTTTACTTTGGCATAATGTCGAGGGCAAATAGCAAACGGCATTAACTGAACGAGCGGCTGCAACGGTTCAGTCGACTTAACATTCAACCAATAAGTCGTCGTAAGTTTCGTCTGCCAGAAGTTTGAACTTTTCGCGCAATTCGATTAAGAATTGTGTTTTGTCAATCATTTTATGTTTAGGTTTTCTCGGAGGGTGTTCAAGTCAAGTACGTATTGAGTTATTAGGATGTCTCTTTCCATCGTATTGGTTATTTTTTCTGTTTCTATTTTCTCTGGCGTGCCGGTTGTTATTACTATTTTTTGTCCGAGGGCGTGATTTATGCATGTTTCAATGAGGGCGGTCAGGTTCTGTTGTGATGTGTAGCGTATCATTCTTGTTCTTACGTGGGGGTGGCCTATCTTGTTTAGTTTTATTGCTAGCCATGCTACTTTGAGTTTTGCATCTTCTATCTCGTCTGTTACTATTATTATTTCGCAGAATCCTCCGTATTGCTCTGAAAACTTGAATATTGCGTTTATTTGTTCGATCAGGAATTCCTGTTTGTTTTGTATTGGAATTACGAATGTTATCGTTGGGTTTAGCTGAGGCATTGTTCACCGTTTTGTTTAAGGTTTGCTTTCTGTAAAAAAGCATGTTCCAGAAAAGGCAATATATCGTAAGAAATAATATATACTCACAAACTACTTCAAGAGCTTGAATAAAACCCTAAACTTTACAAGATTTGATGAAGGATGTCGAAAATGCATTGAATGAGGGTTCTGGGAATAAAATCCAAAAGGGCTAAAGAGTTGATGGAAGCCCTCTCCTTTCTCCCGCTCGAGCTAGAACTGGATATGGCGGAATCTTTATAAAACGCTTGCTATTAGTACCGTCATATTTCTTCTTTAAAAATATGTTTTTGTTGTATGCTTTTTTCAGTTTTGAAAACCTTGCTTTTGGGCTGAAATCGTTTCCGATAGTGCTCAATTAATGCGTTTATGCTTGAAAAACAATTGAACACTGATTAGTCTTAGTGACAGGCAATACGAAACACATATTTCAAGCTTAAGTGGAGATGTCTCCCGCACAATCCCCATTTTTCTATTTTGCAATTATGTTCCGGTTTCAAACTTCCATGAATCTTTTAAGAAACCATCAAGTGAGAAGCGCTATAGAAAGAACCTGAAAAGGTAAAAGCTGCAATAGAGAAAGTCTATTAAAGCGCGCGCATAAGTGTTCATTAATTGATTTTAGGCTCTTTTTCTTCAAAGAAGGCTTTTCTTGGCTTAGTTAGGCTTAATAGGGTGAGAGTGTCAAGGGATAGTTGAATCAACCTCTAATGGAGGTGATAACTCAGTTTGGACAGATTTCTCGGGCTACCCCCTGACACTCTCAAGTTATTGTTCTCTAATATGGATATAAACGTAACTGTGAGCCTTATTGAGGCTGAGTATGCGAATTCTGGTAAGGGTAGGCATCGCTACCCTGTGCGTTCTATGCTTTTGGCTCTGATGTTCATGCGTTTCGAGGCTATACCATCAGTTAGGAAGCTTTGCAGGAAGCTTGAAAGGAGACAGTACGCTAGGGAGATCTGCGAGTTTGGTGATAAAACGCCTAAGCATAACACTTTCAGCCTATTCATTACGCGTGCCAAGCCTGAAAACATTGAGGAGCTATTCATAGAGTTTAGAACTCAAGCCTTCAGGATGGGCATAATTGACCCGTCTGAAGCTGTTATGGCTAGTGTCGACAGCACTTTCATACAAGCCTATTCCAGGCGTGGAAGAAAAGGTGGCATAAGCGATAGAGGCGCTAGGGTTGGAAAAACAGAGCGTAGAAGCTACAAGCTTGGGTGGAGAGCCCACACGGTTGCTTCAATGAAGGCTTACCCCATAACATACATCGTGCGAGCTGCAAACGTCAACGACAAGATACTGGTTAATCCTTTAATGAAGAAGGCTACATGGCTTCTCAGGCGTTATGGAAAGCGCTTAAGCCACGCCATAGCAGACAGCCAATACTACTCCGCTGAAGTTTTCAAGACGATTGGGCATTATGGTGCTGAGCCAATAATACCTCATCCAGCAAACGTCAAAAACCCATTAACCAACCTATACGTGACTAAACGTTTCAAGGTTAAGGGCGAAAAGAGGCTTGTAGAGCTCTACAAGCAGAGAATGGCCGTGGAAAGAGCGTTTAAAGCCGCAAAACACGAGCTTATGATGGAAAACCTGAAGTGGAGAGGAATAGCAAAAGTCCGAATGCACGTTGCCATATGCTACTCATGCATACTGGCAGTCGCAGTTGTAGCCCACAAAATAGGAAGACCAGACCTAGCAAACAACATAGCAGCCTTCACATACTAAAAAGGCAGAAATAAGCTCCAAACGCCAAAACAAGCTCAAAACGAATTAATGAACACTTATGATGGTATGAGAAGTGTTAAAGGTCGACGGCGCTCATGCCATGTTATGAGCGCCTTAGTTTGTGGTTTAGACGTGCATAAGGATTGGACTTATGCGACAATTTTGAATCA